>Ga0082335_1000639_pt1 | contig 84434 bp, 77 predicted proteins | sample Subgrocontami58m_FD_72375 | JGI IMG/M metagenome (GOLD analysis project Ga0082335, IMG submission 72375) | Subsurface groundwater microbial communities from S. Glens Falls, New York, USA - GMW37 contaminated, 5.8 m (SPADES assembly) (version 2) ...
TATTGAGGTCTTTTACAACCGTGAGCGGCTACATTCCGCCAACGGTTACTTGTCGCCCATAAACTACGAATTGTGGCACAAAGCTGCTTAACATTGTGTCCGGAAAAATGTTGACACATCACTATGGTCAAAATGACGCTTGCAAAATGTGTTTAAACTTTTTCCAGACAGATTCTTAAAACACGCACTGAAAATAATCCGGTCTTATCGGCCAAAGCCTTATAATGCACGCCCCGTTGTGCCTTAAAACGGCAACGGCTTGATAGCAACGATAGAAGGGCAATTATGGATAACAGTAAAATAGGCCACCACATCTCCCGGCAGTTTAATACCGAACTCGAAGACATACGCAATAAGGTGCTGGAGATGGGGGGATTGGTTGAGCGGCAGCTGGAGTTGGCCATCCAGGCATTCACCACCAATGATGTGGAAACCGCCGAACTTGTCATCAAACAGGACAATCAGGTGAATGACATGGAAGTGGAAATCGACTTGGAATGCACGCAGATTATTGCCTTAAGACAGCCCACCGCGTTTGATTTGCGGTTGTTGCTTACAGTCATCAAGATTATCAGTGAGTTGGAAATCGCCGGCGACCACGCCGAACGGATTGCCAAAATGTCCATCCAGTTATCGGATACGGATGGCCGGCATGACCAATACCAAGAAATACTGCATATGGCCGATGTGGTGAAGGAGATGCTGCATGGTGCGTTGGACGCTTTTGCGAGGATGTCCGTTGATGGCATCACCGTCATCACGGGCAAGGATGAAAAAGTTGACCGGGAATATTCCAGTATTGTCAGGCAATTGATCACCCATATGATGGAAGACCCAAGAAACATCACGCGGACTTTAAATGTGTTATGGACAGTCCGGGCTTTGGAACGCATTGGCGACCATGCCTGTTACCTTTGTGAGCATCTGGTTTTTATGGTCAAAGGCGAAGCTGTCAGGCATTTGAACCAACAGGAGCTGGAAGAAAAAATGAAAGGTTAAAACCGCGGTGGTTCCAATGCCAGGATGGCCTGTCCTTTGGCTGTTAGTGGCTTACAGGCGCGCAGATGTTAGAATTGATGATGTTAGACAAACCACGGAGGACGCGGATAAGGCCTTGTCCCCCGTGGTTTAGTCCGCTTACAAGCTGCCGTTGGCTTTCAAATAAGTCAACAATTCCCGTAATGCTTCCGGTTTATTGGTGGGTGTGGGTTGGCCGATTTGGTCTTTGGTGTTGATCCCGTGACATGCAGGGCAAGTGCGGATTTCGCCAGGTTGCATGGATAGCCAGTTACGCTCCCTGACCACAAATTTACCTTGCGGGTCGGTCAATTGCCAGCTTAAGGCGCGGCGGGTCGGCAGTAGCATGGCGACAGAGCCGTCATTGGCGATTTTGACGCTGCCTTTGGGGGCGCCGGCGCTTAATGGTGGATTGGCGTTGACGCTATGCAATGGTTGCGCCAATACGCGGCGGCCAGCCTTAGGTGTCGATGAACAACAGCCTGTCAGGCCACGTATTTGGTCGGCCTGGAACGCTTGGAAATGCGCCACTTCATAGATTTTTCCATTGTTAGTCGCGGTTTGCGTGCCGGAACCCGCGACTGCCAAATTAAACGGTTGCTGCTTGTCGCTGTGGTCGCGTTGGGTGACATTGCGCATCACCGCCAAAGCCAACCTTTTGCTTTTCAGGTATTGCCGCAAACTCGCTTCGCTCACGCCTTCTTCTTGTAAAACTTGCATTTCGGGGGTGCCCAGGGTGGGCAACAGTTTGGCGGGTTTAGGCCGTGCTTTGACTTCAACGGGCTGTAATTCCCACAATTCACTGGTGTAATGGATTAAGGTGTCGGGGCTGTAATAGGTGATATTTTTGCTGATGCCGTTGGTCAAGGGTTGGTCGGCAGCCCAGGTGCCGTTTGGCAGTTGTTTCAGGGTGCGTATACGGAAGGCATACCGGGCTTGTGGGTAGGTATCCGCATAATCAGGCGAGTTCGTGCCTTCATTCCTATCCTGGCGGGTTTCGAAAGTATGCGCCGCCAGCAAAGTGCCATTTGATAATATCGTAGGGTCACGGTAATGGCCTGAGTTTTCCGGTGGCGGCGTTTCGTTGTCTCCCACTATGGAAGCCGTAGTTTTGTCGGTGAGGTAATCAACCTTCATCTCATCGGCATTATGTGTTGGGGCGACATTGGTCAGGCGCACAATTTGTCCTGAGGCATGGGTGCCGAATTCCGGCGCGTTAATGCCGATAAAGTAGTTGGGATTGGTCGGGTCTTGTTTGATCTGGAAAAAATTGCTGATTTTGTTGGGGTTGGAGGGGTTGGTCAAATAGGTCAGCACCGGGTCGTCGGTAAATACGGCGTCGACAAACGAGCCGCCCAATTCATGCCTGCCGATATGGTTGACCAACTCCAATTCACTGCCGTCTTCATGCGCTTGCCAAGGAAAGAAGTGGTTGAAACTGTGGCCATGCAAATTAGTGCCTGCCAATGAAATAGTGTCAAACGTCAGCGGTTCGGGAAACACTTCTTTACGGCTATTGAGGATTTTTGCATTGGCCGCTTCACTTGAATAGTTAAACGTGCCGTAATGCTCGCCGTTACGGTCGCCTGCCGCTTGTTGGTCCTGTTGCAAATGGTCCCAGCGGGTAAAAATCACCCGGCCGTAGCTGTCGATAAATGGATTAAAATCCCCTGAAGGGGCATGGGTCAGCATGACTTGATTGCCTGTATTAGGGTTCAAGCTCCATAACCCCGTGTTTGATGGGGCTTCTTCATATTCGTCCAGTTGCGGATACAAATGCGCTTGGCCGTTACGTGGCTGGTCAGAGACAAAAATAATGCGCCCGTCCGTGCCATAAGTGGGGTTGATGTTATTGTAATTGCTTGGTTGGTTGGCCACCTTGGCTATGACAGGCGTGTCATTTTTGCCTAGGCCAGTGATTTCATAAAGTTGCCAGCGATAAGTTTTCACTTGATAATGCTGGGGCGCGCCAATGACCATACTGAAAATGATTTTTTTACCATTCCAATGCACGGCGGGATCCCGTACCTGGATGGCTTGGTTGCCTTGTAAGCCATTTTGTCCGTAACCCGCTGCGGCGGTCAGGTTTTTCAGGGTGCCATCAGGATAACGTATCCATAAGTCGCCACCGCGTCCAGAAATGTCAATGCTGGCCTGATGGTTGCAGAAAGTGGCGTTAATGGTGCAAAAATCTTGGGGGATAGGCACTTGCGTGACAAATGCGATGGGCGAGGTGATGGCTGCTTGTGCAGGGAGGGATAATTGGGCCAACAGCGCGAGGCCCAGTCCGGTCAGTTTTTTGTTCATTAAGTGAATCCTCTGTTTTTGTAATAGTTAAAGTAAGGCGCCGATAATCAAGGCATGTTCTGATTGGGGGTAATATTTAAATTGGTTGTTGCTATATCGGGCATAACCCACAATGTCACCGTTTGTTATATCTGAATAAAGCCAAAAAAATTCAGTTTGGCTATCCCATTTAAGCTCTGTTTTCAGTGTTTCGTCCAAGCAATCATTGGCTGGGCGTGAATGGTAGACTTCGACTTCGTATTGGCAGTAGCCAGCAAAAACAGGGGCCATCGGCGGTACTTTCTTGGGGAAATTCCGCACCAGCATGAGATGGCCATCATCGTTGCGGTAAGTGATGGCAATGACATGGCCTATCTCAATGCTGTCAATATGCCTTATCACGCGAAAGCCATGCCCCGATTGTATGGCGTTATAGTAAAATGCCGCATTAGGGGTCGTGTCCGCCAGCCATGATTTGAAGCCGTTGCTATCCCATTCTTGGATTTGGTTTACTATGTCAGCCAAGCAACTTAGGCTTTTGTTGCATAAAGACTGGTGGCCATAAAAATAAAGCACCCATTTATGAAACGGGGAGGTGGCCGTATTAATTGACATTTCCATAATGCGTACGCTTGTGGTTATTTCTGAGCCAGGCTTTTATTAAGTTGCTCACCATTAAACTACAAAGCCAGATAAAAAATTGTGCTATACCTACATGGGGGCATGTGATTTATGCACATTACAAACTTTAGTCACCGATCAGAGGAATTTCCTACCATGCTTGAAAATGTACCGCTGTTTGAATCACTGTCGCCTGAAGACCGTTCAGAGCTGGAAGTGGGAATACATACGCAATTTTTCACTCGAGGCTCCGTTCTGGTTGGTCAAGGCGAAGCGTCCAATAATTTGCTCTATATCGTGTTGTCGGGAAGGCTGAAAGTGTTTACGAGCAATGAAGAAGGCCGTGAACTTTTGCTGGATTATCTTGTGGAAGGCGATACTTTCGGGGAATTGTCGCTATTTGACGATGAGCCGCGTTCGGCAACGGTGATGACGGTCGAGGATTGCAAGATCGGCCTGTTTCCGCGGGCTTTCCTGTTCACCTGCCTGCAAAACAACCCGAACATCGCCATTGAGCTGTTGAGGACGGTGATTAAAAGGATGCGCAATACGACCGAACAGGTCAGCAGCCTGGCGTTGCTGGACATTTATGGCCGGATTGCCAAGGTGCTGACGGGCATGGCGAAACCTCAAGAAGATGGCAGGCTGGTCACTGACACCTTGACGCATCAGGAGCTTTCAACGATGGTCGGTTCGTCACGCGAAATGGTCACCCGTATCCTCAATGACCTGAAACGCGGCGGTTATGTGGGCATTGACAACCATCGTATCGAAATCAAAAACCGCTTGCCGTTACGCTGGTGATTTGCGGGTAAGCGTTTGTGGCGATTTCTGAAAAACAAAAAAAAATCCTATCGCTATTGGCTGACGGCGGCTTCCATTCCGGCACCGAACTGGCGAAGCATCTGGGCGTGAGCCGCTCGGCCATCTGGAAACAATTGGCGGGGCTGGCTGAATTGGGTTTGCCGCATGCCGCCGTCAGCGGCAAAGGTTATAGGCTCGAGGCGCCTTTGGAATTGTTGGCCGAATCTGCGATTACCGCCGCGCTCGAACCCCGCCTACGGCCATTATTGCAACGGCTGGAAATCCACGACCAAATTGATTCGACCAGCGCCCATTTGGGCAAACAGGCCCAGCTGGGCGCCCCTTCAGGGACAGTGTGTTTTGCCGAGCACCAGACCGCAGGCAAAGGCCGCCGGGGCCGGCAATGGGCGTCACCGTTCGGCAGCAACCTTTATCTCTCCATACTTTGGCGGTTCCAATACGGTTACGCCAGTACCTCAGGTTTAAGCCTTGCGCTGGGCGTCGCCGTCATCCGTGCCTTGCAACAGCAGCAGATCCATCCTGTTGGCCTAAAATGGCCGAATGACATCATCAGCGCGGGCAAAAAATTGGGCGGCATCTTGGTTGAAGTGTCGGGTGAAAGCGAAGGGCCGTGCGCGGTGGTCATTGGTTTAGGGCTTAACCTTTATTTGCCGGACGCCGCCGCACAAGGCATTACCCAAGCCTGGACGGATGTCAGCAAGGTCAAACCTGGCCACTCCATTAGCCGCAACCAGTTAGCAGCCAGCGTGCTTAACCATTTGCTCGCCGTGTTGGCGGATTTTGAAACGCTCGGCATGCGGCATTATCTTGACGAATGGCGGCGTCACGATTGCCTGCAAGGCCAAGCCGCCACCTTGTTTATCGCGGAACAACCGTATCCGGGCATTGTGCAAGGCATAGACGAAAATGGCCTGCTCCTATTGCAACATCCCGATGGCAAAACCCAGGCCTTCGCCTCCGGAGAAATCAGTTTCAGCCGTGCATGCCCATGAAATTGCTGATAGACATGGGCAATAGCCGCCTGAAATGGGCGGTGGAAGACCAAGGTTTGTTGACTGGCGGGATTGCCGTAAACAACGGGCTGCTCAGCGCAGAAACGCTACGGCAACGTTGGCACGCACTGCCACCGCCAAGCTGCATCGGCATCGCTAGCGTCAGCGCCGGGCCTTTGCTTGCCTTAGTGGCATGCATGGCGGCCGAGTTGTGGCCTGATGCCCGGATAATCCAGGCCAAATCCCAAAAACAGGCGTTTGGTGTGACCAATGCATACCAGCAACCGGAAAAACTGGGCGTGGACCGTTGGTTGGCGTTAATCGCCGCCCATCGGCATTATCCGGCGGCGGCGTGTGTGGTCGATTGCGGTACGGCGATCACCGTCGATTTGCTGGAAGCCAATGGCGAACATCGCGGCGGTTACATCAGCCCAGGCCTCGCCCTCATGAAACAAGCACTCGCCCAGGGCACCAACGCCTTGCCCCTGATCGACAGCCATTATCCTGACCAACCCGCGCAATCCACCGAAGCCGCCATCCATAGCGGCACGCTGCTGGCCGCCAGGGGGCTTATCGAACACGTCCTGGCCACCCGCGCCGCGCCCAGCCAATTGCTGCTTACCGGCGGCGATGCCAGCATCATCGCCGAGCACCTGAATATCCCGGCGGTGATAGACAGCGATTTGGTGCTGCGCGGCTTGGCGATAGCGGTAGAAGGGCAAGCATGAAAATCCTGTTTTTTGTTATCGTCCTCGCCAATTTGGTGTTATTCCTTTGGGAATACCGTTCCGGCGCGTTTATCAAGCCTGAAACGCCAGTGATGGAGGGGCTGGAGCCGATTTTGTTGGTGGGCGAGGATAAAAAAGGCCCGCAGGGTAACAGTCAATAAATTCACGGTATGTGGCTTATGGGCAAAACGGCATTGCAATAATGGCGGCCAACCTATCAAAACTAGCGGAAAAATGATCGTCCTTCCCGGTGATCCGTCCTACTTTAGTCCCTAATTCACAAGTGATTGGTGCGATGCTTGGCGATAAACAAACCCACCCTATAAGCCCCTCAAAACATGTTCATCCTCCATAGCTCGAATAAAACCGAAAACCTCGTGGCGCATTTATCGCATGTGATCACCAACATGCCGTTAAGCTCGCCCTTTGCTAAGGAAGTGTTCCTGATCCAAAGCCAAGGCATGGAGCGGTGGTTGTCGCAGCAATTGGCGCAGGGGTTTAAAGTCTGGGGCAATTACCAGTTCCTGTTCCCAGGCAAGTTTTTCAGCGAGATGGCGCAGAAAATTGACAGCCGTTTGAGTGATGCGGCATTTGACCGGCATTTGATGATGTGGCGCTTGGAAGGCTTGTTACGGCGGGTGCAGGGGGCGGAGTTTGCCGCCATCCGGCAGTATCTGTCGGGGGCCAACCACGGTTTGAAGCGTTACCAGTTGGCGCAGCAATTGTCGCAATTGTTTGACCAATATCAAATGATGCGCCCGGATATGCTGGAGCTGTGGCAGGGCGGGCAGTTGCTGTACCGCAGCGATACCGAACGCTGGCAAAAAGCGTTGTGGTTGCAGGTGTTGGGGCAGACGGGGATGCGCCACCGCGGTTTGTTATGGCAGGCGGCGATCAAAAAATTGCTGGACGCGCCCGAAGGCCAGTTCAGCGGCGTGATGCCGGAGCGCATCAGCGTGTTTGGCCTCAACACCATGCCGCCGCTGTTTTTGCAATATCTGCATGGCCTGTCGCGGCATTGTGATGTGCACCTATTCCTGTTGAACCCCAGCCAGGATTTTTGGGCGGACTTGGAAAGCCGCCGCCAGCAAATCTTGCATGAAGACCTCCACGGGCATCCGCTGTTGGCGACCTTGGGACAGCAAGGCCGGGAGTTCCAGGCGATGGTGTTGGAACAAGCCATCCCTTTTGATCTGGAGCCGGACAGTTTTGAACCCACCGGGGCCACAACCTTACTTCACCAACTGCAAAACGACATTTTGACCAACAGCTTGGACGCAATGCCCATGCCCCTTGACGCCTCGCTACGCATCCACGCTTGCCATTCGCGTTTGCGGGAAGTTGAAGTGCTGAAAAACGAATTGCTGCAAGCGCTGGCGGAAGACCCGGGCTTGGAATTGCGCGATATGGTGGTCATGGCGCCGGACATCCAAAAATACGAGCCGTTTATCGCGGCGGTGTTTTCTGACATCCAACACGCGGTTGCCGACCGTAGTTTGCGTTTAAGCAATGACGCGCTGGATGCGTTCATCAATTTTTTAGGCCTCAGCCAAAGCCGGTTTGGTTGGCAAGCGGTGTTGGATGTGCTGGAACAGCCCGTGGTGTATCCTGGCTTTGGTTTGTCGGAAACGGATTTGGAACTGATCAAGCATTGGGTGTTGGACACGAATATCCGTTGGGGACGGTCCGCCCAACACAAACAGGAGCTGGGCTTGCCGGAAGCCAGTGAACACACTTGGCAAGCGGCGTTGGAGCGTTTGCTGATGGGCTATGCGGTGGGCAATGACGCGGAGTTTATTGATGGCGTGTTGCCGTACCGCGATATTGAAGGTTCCTCGGCGCAAGCCTTGGGCGGTTTGTCCGAGTTCATGAATGTGTTGTTCCGCGCCAGCAAGGAGCTGAAACAGCCGAAAACCTTGGGCAATTGGAGCAAGCGCCTGTATGTCTACGCCGACCAATTGCTGCAAGCCGCCAGTGCCATAGAACGCCAGCAGCTGAATGAATTATTGGAAGAATTGTCCGCCGGATTGGATGGCGTTCATGATGACACCGTGGAATTGCAGGTCATCATCAGTTGGTTGGAAGGGGCGGTGGCGGAGCGCAAATCCACGCACGGTTTTTTGCGTGGGCAGTTGACGTTTTGTTCGATGCTGCCGATGCGCTCTATCCCGTTCAAAGTCATTGCCTTGTTAGGCATGAACGACGGCGAATTCCCCAAAATCGACCGCCCGCCGACCTTTGACCTGCTCAGCCAGCATTACCGCAAAGGCGACCGTTCGCGCCGCGCCGATGACCGTTACCAGTTTTTGGAGATTTTATTATCAGCCCGCCAGCGGTTGCTCATCACTTATATCGGGCAGTCGATCACCAGCAATGACAGCATCCCGCCCTCGGTGGTCATCAATGAATTGTTGGATGTGCTGCAAGAAAGTTACCAACTGACGGGCATCACCATCAGGCATCCTTTGCAACCGTTCAATGCGCGGTATTTTGGCGGTGCGTCGGCGGATTTGTTCAGCTACTCCGTGGCGGACTGTGCGACGGCGCAGAAACTGGCCGGACGCGATTTGCTGCCGGAGATGGGGCCTGTTTGGTGGCAAGGGAGTATTCCGGTTGCTGCCAGGGACGAAACCGCGATTGAAATTAGCGAACTGTTCCGTTTTTTCCGCCATCCGCAACGTTATTTCCTGCAACAGCAATTGGCGGTGCGTTTGACAGGGATCGGAACGGATGCCGAAGAGCGCGAGCCGTTTGCCTTGGGCAAGGCGGAAGCATACACGATTTATCAGGAATGGATTGCCGCACGTTTGCAGGGCGATAATTTGTCGGTAAAGAAACTCCAGGCCCAAGGCCGTTGGCTTTCCGGTGCGCTGGGCGAGCTGGAGTTCAGCCGCCAGCAACCCTTGGTGGATGGCTTTGTCGCAGCCATCCAAGCTAAAAATCTCGGCGCAGCGATGGATGATTTGCCGATAGACATCAACATCGGCGCCTACCGCTTGATCGGCAAACTGGGCAATTTGTATGAAAACGGCAGTTTGTTCTATCGCTATGCAGGCTTGAAGGGCAAGGATTTTGTCTGTGTCTGGTTGCATCATTTGTTGATGAACCGGATGCAGGTGCAAACGACTTATTTATTAAGCAGCGACAGGGAATTATGTTTTTTGCCGGAAGATTGCCAAGATGCCGTGTTGCTGGGTTTGTTGGATATTTACTGTGCGGGCCAACAGCAGCCGGACGCGTTCTTTGTCGAAGCGGCTTTGGCCTATATCGACCAAGCTTATAAGTTGGATCATAACGGACGGTCAAAAAAATCGCCGTTGGACGTCGCCAGGGAGCAATTGGAACGTAGCGTGCATTTGGCTTATGAACCTGAACTACGGCGGCTGTATGGCCAGGCGGATTTGGATGTGTTGCTGGGCGATGTTTTTGAAAGGCAATGCCAAGAACTGTTGCAGGCTGTTTGGAATGCCTTGCAACAAAGGGGGTGATGGCGCGGTGTTTCAATATTCATCGGCGGCGCAACAGGATATAATCCCATTGGCAGACACTGGAGACAACTATGGCTTATTTATTACCCCGCGATGCCTATCTTTTGTTGGAAGAAGCGTTTAACCATGACCGTGCGAAAGCGGAAGTTTTTGCCCATGCGATAGAAACGTCCATCACCGCTATTCAGGATAAAGCAGGCGAGCATATCGTTGATAAGAAAGAAGCACTCAAATCTGAACTCTATAACGAACTGCGTTCCGAGTTGGCGACGAAAGAATTCGTCCGTGCTGAAATTAATGGCTTACGCGACGAGATCCACCAAGAAATGGGCAGCTTACATGCTGAAATGAAACAGCAAGGATTACTGTTAAAAACCTTAATCGGGCTGACGATTTTCGGCCTGACCTTATTCAACCCGGCGTTTGTCAAGCTAGTCGAATTGCTGATGAAATAGCAACCACCGCAAACGCACTTCCATCCACAATATTGTTATCAAAGGCGAACATGAAAGCAAATATCGGTTTAATTGGCCTCGCGGTCATGGGACAAAATTTAGTGTTAAACATGGACGACCACGGTTTTAAAGTCGCTGTCTTTAACCGCACCACCAGCACTGTGGATGAGTTTTTGGCGGGCCCTGCCCATGGCACACAAGTGGTGGGCGCGCATTCGTTGGAAGAATTTGTCGACCAATTGGAATCGCCGCGTGTGGTGATGTTGATGGTCAAGGCGGGTGAAGTGGTCGACCAATACATCGAAAAATTGATACCTTTGCTGTCGGCGGGTGACATCATTGTTGATGGCGGCAATTCCCTGTTCACCGACACTAACCGCCGCACCCAATATTTGCAGGAACAAGGCATTTACTACATCGGCACGGGCGTATCGGGCGGGGAAGAAGGTGCGAGGAATGGCCCGTCCATCATGCCGGGCGGCAATAAAGCCGCGTGGCCTACCGTCAAAGGGATTTTCCAGGCCATCAGCGCGGAAGTCGACGGGCAGCCATGCTGCGAATGGGTAGGCGACAACGGCGCAGGGCATTACGTCAAAATGGTGCATAACGGCATCGAATACGGCGACATGCAGTTGATTTGTGAAGCCTACCAATTATTGTCGCAGGGTTTGGGCTTGTCAGCAGGCGAATTGCATGAGATTTTCACCGAATGGAACCACGGCGCATTAAGCTCTTATTTGATTGAAATCACCGCCGGGATTTTTGCTTATAAAGATGAGGACGGTAAGCCTTTGGTTGATAAAATCCTCGACACCGCCGGACAAAAAGGCACGGGCAAATGGACAGGCATCAATGCCCTGGACTTGGGGATCCCGTTGACCTTGATTGGCGAGTCGGTGTTTGCCCGTTGTTTGTCGGCACAAAAGGACGAACGGGTGAAAGCGGCGAAAATCTTGCCAAAACCTGCCAAATCGGTGTTTAACGGTGACCAACAGGCGATGATTGAAGCCGTCCATGACGCCTTGTATGCCGCTAAGATCATTTCGTATGCCCAAGGTTTTAGGTTGATGCGGGAAGCGTCCAAAGAATACGGCCTGTCGTTGAATTATGGCGAAATCGCTTTGATGTGGCGCGGGGGGTGCATCATCCGTAGCCAATTTTTGAACAACATCAAACAGGCTTACGATGCCAACCCTGGGCTGGAAAACCTGTTGCTGGCGGATTTCTTTGTCGACGCCATTAAAAATGCCGATGCAGGATGGCGCAAAGCGGTGGTCTTAGGCATTGAAGCCGGTATCCCGACCCCGGCGTTCTCTTCGGCATTGGCCTATTACGACGGCTACCGCACCGAACGCTTGCCCGCCAATCTGCTGCAAGCCCAACGCGATTATTTTGGGGCGCATACTTACGAGCGCACCGACAAGCCACGCGGCGAATTTTTCCACACCGATTGGACAGGGCAGGGCGGTAAAGTGGCGTCAACAACTTATACCGTATAGCCAACGAGCATGTAGCGGCCTGCTTGGAACGCAGACATGGGTTTGCGCTAGGTAGGCCTGTCCATTGACCCTCTAAAAATTGTTTCCAATTAGCACCAAAAATCCTATGAAAGCAGAACCTTGTACTTATGTCATTTTCGGTGCCACTGGCAACCTCTCCCGTATCAAGCTGATGCCCGCGCTTTACCATTTGGATGTTGCAGGCCGTTTGCCGGAAGGCACACGGATTTTGGCGATGGGCCGCCGTCCTTGGGACCAGCCAAAATGGCAGGCGGAAGTCCGTGATATGGTCATGGCAAAAGCCAAGGATGATTTTGACGAGGCGGTGTTCCAACGCTTTAGCGGACGGTTGGATTATCACCAAGGCGACATTAGCCAAGCCGAATGCTATTCGACCTTAGCGACGGCTTTGGAACAGAAAGGCTTTTCCAAGAATATTGCGTTTTATCTGTCCATCAGCCCTGCCGACTTTGGCCCGGTGATGAGCATGTTAAGCGCCAACCAGTTGTTCAACGAAGAAAGCGGCTGGCGGCGCGTGATTATCGAAAAACCCTTTGGTTACGATCTTGACAGCGCCCAGGCCTTGCAGAAACGTATCAGCCACTATTTGCGCGAAGAACAGATTTACCGCATCGACCATTACCTAGGCAAAGGCATGGTGCAGAACGTGCTGGTGTTCCGTTTCGCGAATGTCATGCTGGAACCGTTGTGGAACCGCAATTACATCGACCATATCCAGATCACCCATTCGGAAAGCATCGGCATTGACAGCCGGGGCGATTATTACAACGGCGCAGGGGCCTTGCGCGATATGCTGCAAAGCCATTTGCTGCAATTGCTGACCTTGGTGACGATGGAGCCGCCCGTGTCCATGGAAGCCGAGTCCTTGCGTGATGAAAAAGTCAAAGTCTTAAAATCCATCCGCCCGATCCCGAAAGAGGCTGTCCATGCCCAAGCCTTCCGTGGCCAATATGCCAAAGGCGTGGTCAATGACGAAAAGGTGAAAGGTTACCTGGACGAGGCCAATATCCCGCCGGAAAGCACCACCGAGACGTATGCGTCGATGAAACTGTACATCGACAACTGGCGTTGGCGTGGCGTGCCATTTTACATGCGCACCGGTAAACGCATGGCGAATGCGCAATCGACCATTTCGATTTGCTTCCGCCATCCGCCGCTGCAATTTTTCCGGGGCACGGACGTGCAGTGCATGAACCCGAACTGGGTGCTGCTCGGTATCCAGCCGGAAGAGTGCATCCGCATAGAAATGACCGTAAAAGAACCCGGCCTGGAAATGAGCACGCGCACCAGCAGCTTGGACGCCAGCTTCCGTAACCAAGATGAAAAGGCCATTGATGCTTATGAAGACTTGCTGTTGGATGTGCTGAAAGGTGACCGTTCATTGTTTTTGCGTTTTGACGAAGTCGAATATGCCTGGCGCATCGTCGATCCGATTTTACAGACGTGGGCGATTGAGCGCGATTACATCGCCACGTACCCGGCCGGCTCGTGGGGGCCTGAAGACAGCCGATTATTTGATAAAGAAAGCCAATCCTGGCGTAGTTCCTTAACACCGGAGTGTAAATAAATGCAAGAAAATAGCCGCTGGCATACGCTGGCAACTGCCGATGACGTTGCCACCGTTGCTTGCCAACATATCTTAAAATCCGCCCAAGCAGCGATTGCCAAACACGGCAAATTTAAATTGGTCTTGGCAGGTGGCACAACCCCTGAAAAAATCTACCGTTTACTGGCAAAAACCGATGCCGACTGGGCGAATTGGGTGGTTTACTACGGTGACGAACGTTGCTTGCCGGCCGATGATGCCGAACGCAATAGCGTAATTGCCCAAACCACTTTGCTCAACCATGTGCCCATCCCTGCCGGGCAAATTTTCACGATGGAAGCCGAACACGGTGGCGAACATGCCGCCGGACATTACCGTCCCATCGTCGCCGCCGCATTGCCTTTTGATATGGTGCTGTTAGGGTTAGGTGAAGACGGGCATACCGCCAGCCTGTTCCCAGGCCATGTCCATGATGCCGATGAGTTGGTGCACGCGGTTTACAATTCGCCCAAACCGCCACCCAAACGTGTCTCCATTAGCGCGAAAGCCTTGAGCGACACCAACGAGTTATTGTTTTTGGTGACTGGCGCGAATAAACGTGAAATTGTCAAAGCGTGGCGGGCAGGTGCGGATTTGCCGGTTGCGTCCATAAAACCGGAAAATACGCTGGATATTTATATTGATAGCGACGCGTATCAGGCTTAGTAAAACTTCTGCCCCAATGGAGATAATTTACCATAAAGGAAGTTATCTCCAATTTTGCGGTGAAAGTGATGGAAGTGGCTAAAGTTTGGCTCTATTCCTATCATTCATAATCCTTTCTATAGCAAGCAATTCTTGTAATATCCCTTTAATGCCCGATAACTTGAAATCGAGCTGACTTCTCAGTACTTTAGAATCACCAAGATTATGGTTAACCAATATTCCAAGAGCCCGTAAATCAACTTCATCTATGTCGAGAATTGAGCATTTCGCGAGATTTTCAAGTTCACCTTGAATATCTGTAACAATATCAACAGGCCATTTATCAACGATATATACAAGAATGTTGTACTGCCAAACCCTGTCCTTACCGTTTAACACTTCTTTTACAAAGGGAACTAAAGCTTCACCTTGTTGAGCAAGATACTCGGCAATTGTTTGAGCAATCGGCCAGTTAATATCTTGAAGCCATTCAAGCAAAATACCGAAATGAGGTGCAACCATTTCTGGATTAAGCTTGAACAGCTCTTCAAGTCTTTGAAAATCATGTTTATTTTTTGGAAGTAATTCTAAAGCTAACGGCATTTTGATTCCTAACACCTATCTACCCCACCAAACTCGCCATCACATTAATCGACAAACCGATGATGGCGACATTAAACAAAAAACTCAAAATCGACTGTGCCAAGACAATTTTCCGCATCGGGCGGCTCATCACCGAGACATCGGCGGTTTGCGCCGCCACCGCGATGGTGAAGGCAAAATATAAAAAATCCCAATAATCCGGCTGTTGTTCGTCATCGGGGAATTTTAAAGGCCTTTGGTCGGCCAGTGTTGAGTAATACATCCGCGAATAATGGAACGTGAACAACACGCCGATAAAAAGCCATGAACCTAGAATAGTCGCACTGGTCAGCAAATAGCGGAATAACTGGAAATTGCTTGAAGGCCCGTCATTGGATAGTTCCAAAACTATCGCCACTAAACTTGCCACAGTGGCAATCGAAAACATCGCCAAAATAGTCGCCCCGTGTTCGTCTTCCTGGATAGCGATTTTGATCACCCGTTCATGATCAGCCCTCAACATCAACCAAGCCATTAACGATAAATAAATCCAAACCATCATATTCCAAGACATCAGCACTTGCGTGACCATCCGCCAAGAATGGGGCATTAAAAAACCGGAGATGACACCAATCAAAACGGCAACGAGAAGACGGGGATGGGGATGGCTAGCAAAAAAGCGGAATAGGCGTGTCATTATTTGTGTTAAGGCGTAACCAACAATAGCTGTACTCTGGCACTTTTTTAGCATCCAGTAAACCTATAACAAAGCGACTTTATGGTATGGTTTATCGCTTAAAACCATTCAACAGGTGCAATATGAATTTAAGAGACCTGCATTACCTCATCGCTGTCGCTGATTTACGCAGTTTTGTGCAAGCCGCCGAACGCTGTTTTATCAGCCAACCGACCTTAAGCACGCAAATTAAGAAAATGGAAGACAGTTTGGGTGTGCAGATTTTTGAGCGCACTAACAAAAAAGTCTTACCGACCGAGTTAGGCGAAAAAATCATCGCGTCGGCACGGCAAATCCTCAAAGAAGTCGACCACATCAAAGAAATGGCGGAAATCGCCCAAGACCCACTGGCAGGCAATTTACGTTTAGGCGCGTTCCCGACCCTATCCACTTATATATTCCCCCAGCTTGTGCCGCTCATTAAACAAGCCATGCCGAAAATTCGGCTGATTCTCGTGGAAGAAAAAACCGATTTCCTGCTACAGCAATTAAAAAGCGGGCAAATGGATGCCGCCTTATTGGCCTTGCCGATTATTGATGACCATTTGGAAACCCAACACTTGTTTGATGACGAGTTTTTATTGGCTGTCGCGCCAGATCACCCGTTTGCAATTAACAAGGTGATTGACCCCGCAGATTTAGCCGATCAAGAATTATTGTTATTGGACGAAGGCCATTGTCTACGCGGTCATGCCCTGCAAATCTGCCAAGCCAACCACGCCGAAGAGCAACAAGACGTACGGGCGACAGGTTTAGAAACCTTACGGCAAATGGTTCGTGCGGGCACAGGCATGACTTTTATGCCGAGCATTGCTATTCGTGAAAATGATGACGGGATTTGTTATTTGCCGTTCACCAAACCTGAGCCGAAACGGAGTATCGGTTTAGTTTGGCGTAAAACCAGTAATCGGATTGAATTGATTAAACAATTAAGCCAATTGATTCAAACCGCGCATACCTATTGTTGATCAGTAGCCCAGACAATCCCTTTTGCCTATCTTCCCTATGGAACTTTGTTTACCGCTTTATAACAATGAGGGTTAAATGCAAATAATTGCCTTAATATTCATCGGCTTTTCCATAGGTTCGGCTACATTATTAATGGTCGGTAACAGCTTGCAAGCAGTGGCAACCCAGCGCATTGCCCAAGCCGCCGGATGTTTGTTATTGATAGGTTTGGCAGGATTACAATTTTTGCATTTGGGCATACTGCTGAAACAATTCGATGCTTTCCATTCCGCGCTGTATTCGGCGATGTTGTACGGCATTGCACCTAGCTTTTACTTTTATAGCCGCCAAATCCTTCTTGCCGATAGCCTGTATCAACAACGCGACCTTTACCATGCAGCCCCGATATTATTCAGCCTGATTCTGCCGCAATCCATCGCTGTACCCGTCGCGTTTTTGATCGGCAGCGGCTATTTGCTGTGGCTGGCGCAATCCGTTTACGCCTTACGCGGACAACGCCAGCGTTTCCGTTTAGAACTCACGGCCTTGGCGACATTGTTTGCCATAGCCATCGGTGTCGTGTTGCTGGGATTTATCTGGCCTTTGCTCAACGAAACTAATTTTCTTGTTGCTTACAGCATTTTGATTGGTATGGCATTTTTCGCCGCCACCTTGACTTTGCTGCGCTTCCCGACCATCACCGCCGATGTCAGCGAAGCCGTACAAGCCGCCTATGCGGAATCCACATTAAAACATATCGACAAAGCCGCCGTGCTGGCCAAGCTGGATAGGTTGATGCGGCAAGATAAGCTCTACACCTTAGAAACCTTAAATTTGCCCTTACTCGCCGAGCAATTGGACTTAAGCCAGCACCAGTTGTCCGAACTCATCAACACCCAATTCCAACAAGGCTTTTCGCGTTACATCCGCGAACAGCGCATCCAAGAAGCCAAACGCTTGCTGCTCGCCGAACCCCATGCTTCGGTGTTGGCGATAGGCTTGTCCGTCGGTTTCAGCACCCAATCCAATTTCTATGCGGCATTCCGCGATATTGTCGGCATGGCACCTGGGCAGTATCGGAAAAATCAGGCTTAAGAAAAATCTGGTTGGAGTGAAAAAATAGGTTTTTCACTCCATCATCAAAATTCAGCCGATTAATTATTCCTCTTTTATCAAATTGGAAGCCAACCCCGTTTTTCCGCACTAAGCTAGCCGCTACTTTCATCACGATTGTAGAGGAGCAATACAGTGCAAACACAAACCTGCCCACCCAGCATTAAGCCTGATGACAAAGTGGTGCTATTCGATGGCGAATGCAAGCTTTGCCATGCTTGGGCGACTTTCTTAATCCGTTTTGACACGCAGCGTGTTTTTAAATTGGCATCCGTCCAGTCCGATGCAGGCCAAGCCATTTTGCAATGGTATGGTTTACCGACGGATGTTTACGAAACTATGTTGCTGGTTGAAGGGGCGCAGATGTATCAAAAATCCCTGGCATTTATCCGCGTCATGCTGGCCTTGCCTTGGCCTTGGAAAATCGCCGCGAGTATCTGGCTTATTCCCAAACCTTTGCGCGATTGGTTGTACGACCGCATTGCCCGTAACCGCTACACATTATTCGGCAGATACACGACTTGTCTGTTGCCTACCCCCGATCATTTAAGCAGGTACCTCAATGGCGGCTAATACGCTGGTTTTACAAATTTGCCGATTTTCGGTGGCGTTCGTGTGGTTTTATCAAGGGTTGGTGCCAAAGATATTGGGGCCGCATCGGGATGAGCTGCTAATGAATGGGAGCCTGGGTATGGCGGAGGCTTCAGCGGTTAATCTGGCTTATGTGGGTGGTAGTTTGGAAATTTTATTAGGAATAGGGGTGTTGGTGTTTTATCAACAGCGTTGGCCTTTTCTAGTGACTATCGCCGCCATGCTGGGTTTGTGGCTCTGCGTAGCTGTTTACTCGCCATTGTTTTTGCTGGCGGCATTTAACCCGACCACTGTCAATCTGACGGTGGTGGCGTTGTCGGTTATTGCCTTGTTGGCAAGAAAACCAATATAAAGGAGGCTAATCGTGAACATCCTAATCACCAGCGCTACAGGTTTCATCGGCAATGCCATTTTGCTTGCCCTAGTGCAACAAGACCATAAAGTTACCGCTTGTAGCCGCCACCCCGAAAAGCTATTAAGCCAATCCGAACACCTAACACGGCTACAAATAGATTTCGAAACTGCCGATCAAGCCAAGCATTGGCTACCGCATCTTAAAAACATCGACGCGGTCATCAATTGCGTGGGCATTATTGCGGAAACCCAACAGCAATCCTTTGCGCAATTGCACACGAATGCCCCGATTGCCTTGTTTACCGCCGCCGCCCAAATGGACGTAAAGAAAATCATCCAAATTTCTGCGCTGGGTGCGGATGAAAATGCCCAATCGGCTTATCACTTGAGCAAACGCGCGGCGGATGATTTTTTGCGCGGTTTGGATGTGGCTTGGTGGGTGTTGCAACCGTCTATTGTCTACGGTGACCGCGCCCAAAGTACGGCGTTTTTCCATGCTTTGGCGGCGTTGCCTGTGCAGATGTTGCCGGATGGCGGCGGGCAATGGTTACAGCCAATCCATATTGATGATTTGGTGGCGGTGGTTTGCCAGTGCTTGGAACCGTCAGCAAATGCACGGCAGGCCTTGGCTTTAGTCGGGCCTGCACCGATTCGCTATGCCGATTTGTTGTTTAATCTCCGCTTGCGGCTAGGCAAAGCATCTGCAAAGACTATCAATCTGCCTCAAAACTGGCTTTTGTATTTGGCAAGCCTAGGCAAATTTTTGGATATACCGATTTTGGCGAAAGACAATATCCCTATGCTTTACCGCAACAACATTGGTGATCCAGCTCCCATCACTGCCATTTTAGGTCGCCCGCCGCTAAGCATCCACCAGCAATTGTTCGCCAAACCCGCCTCAAGTGCCGAACGCTGGCACGCGCAATTGTATTTCCTCAAACCGTTACTGCCGTTGCTGATTGCTATTGTCTGGTTGTGGAGCGGCATCACTTCGCTGTTTTTTTACCCGCATGAAGCCAGTTACCAATTATTGGCGGTGACTGGCGTTACTGGCAATGTCGCCCCGTTAGTGCTGTATGGCTTGGCGTTAATGGACATCGGCTTAGGGCTGGCAACTTTAGCGCGGTATCGCTTGCAAGCCTTACTGAACTTACAGATGGCGATTGTGTTGGTTTACACCCTCGTCATTAGCGTGGCGTTGCCGGAATTTTGGCTGCATCCGTTCGGGCCGATTTTGAAGAATTTGCCGTTTTTAATGGTTTTGTGGATTTGCGCGATCATTAGCCGACCTACGCTCTGAAATATACGACCCCATCAGGAGAACCTCATGATTTACCTAACCCTAAAACTCATCCATATCCTCAGCGCCATCATCCTGTTCGGTCTAGGCTTAGGCACGGTGTTCTACAAAATCATGGCGGACAACAGCGGCAACCACGCCGCGATAGCCGTCACCAGCCGCCATGTCGTGCTGGCGGATTGGTGGTTCACCACCCCGACCGTCCTCATCCAGCCCATCACTGGCTATTTCCTAGCCCAGCAATTATCGGCTTCGTTTAGCGATAGCTGGTTGTTTTGGTCACTTGCGCTGTACGCCCTGACGGGTTTGTGCTGGTTGCCCGTGGTGTGGCTGCAAATCCGCATGCGCGACCTTGCCGCCGGTTCCTTAACCCAAGGCCAAGCTTTGCCAGAGCGCTATTTTTATTATTCCAAATTATGGATGTGGCTAGGTGTCCCGGCGTTTTTCGGCATGATCACCATCACCACGCTGATGGTGTTCCACAATTCCCTTTGGAGCTAGGCGATGACGGCTTTTTTACTGCAACAGGTGGTAGGCGCAGATTGGCAAAAGTTGCCGCGCGTCATCCAACGCCATTATGAAGTGCAAGACGGGCAGGGCAGTTGCCTGCAAGGCGTGATGGCGATTAACTACCCGACACTCATGTTGCCGATGGTTGGCATTATCCACCTGTTCGGTGGCCTCATTTTCCGGCGCGGGCAAGCCGTGCAAACCCGTGTCGAAAAGACCGCCAGTGCAGATGGCAATTGGTTGCACTGGCAACGCACCATGGCTTATCCCGACGGCAAAACGCATTTTTTCCGCTCGCGCATGGCCTATCTGGCGGAACACGAACTTATCGAAAGCATAGGCTACGGTTTTGGTATCCGTTTGCAAGTGGACGTTGAGGACGGCGATTTGGTTTACCGTAGCAACGGGCATGTTTGGCAATGTGGCGGCATTTGCCTGAACCTTCCGGATTGGTTGCTGCTAGGCACGGCGACAATCAGCGAACATGCCGTTACCCTGGATAAATTTTATCTGGACTTTACTATCCGGCATCCGTGGTGGGGAGAGACGTATAGTTATCGGGGGGAGTTTGGGTATTGTTAAAACGGGGTATTGTTTTCTTGCCCAAGTATTCGCTTGGGCGGGACGGGTGGCAACCCCGCGTCCTAATCGTCTGGATGCGTTGATAACCAAGTTAAGCGTTATGGAACGGGTAATAAACCTGTTCCCGCAGGGATCCTATTCCAGCGTTGAAGATTAGTGGTTTGAACGCCTAACTTTTTGCTGAAGCGACGCCCGCTCACGAAACAACTAATCCTGCCGTAACTGCCACCAATAAAGTCCCGCCTACCCAACGTCCCAGGATCAGGCCGCCGATAGTCATTGAAAAAATACTTTTCACCAAGGAATTGACCGAGACGGCGATAAGGATCGCCTTGCCGGCGACATACAGGTTTAAACCGTCTTGGCTCATGCGTGACATGGTCAGGGTAATGGGGTCGACATCGGCGAGGCCGGAAGCCGCCGCCAGAAAATAAGTGCCCATATTGCCGAAGTACATCTTGAGTAGATTGGATAATAATAGGATGACGGTTAAAAAGGCGCCGAACTTTAGCGCCATGCCTAATTGAAAAGGGTTTTCAAGGCTTAGCTCTTCGCCAGTACGGAATTCACGCGCATTTTTCCATAGCAGGAAAGCCACCAGATAGGTGGACAGGCACATGAGCAGCAGCGCAGGCAGCAAGGCACGGCACAGCACCGGGTTCATGATTGAGACCAGTAGCAGGGTGCGTGCAAACATGGTGGCGCAGGCCGTCAAAATCCCAGCCGCCAGCACGCGGTCATTATCGGGATAGTGTTTTGATAAGCGTGACAAGTTAAGCGTCACCGCCGTTGAAGAAACCAATCCCCCCAACGCACCTGTCAAAACCGGGCCATGGCGGTCGCCGACTATCCTGATGGCAAAATAACCGAGGTAAGAAATGCCCGCGATCAACACCACCATCCACCAGATGTGATAAGGGTTAAAAGCGGCCCAGGGGCCATAGCCCTGGTCGGGCAGTATCGGCAGGACCACGACGGAAATTAGCAGCAGTTGCAGGGTCGCATCCAGTTCCTGCTGTTCCAGTTTCTTCATCCAGCCGTGGAGCAGCGGTTTGAAACCCAACAACGAAGTGATGACCACGGCGGCCGAACAGGCGACGGTGATATGGCCAAAAACGGCTAACGCCCCTAACGCAAAGGTGATCAGTGACGCTATCATGCTGGTGATGCTGAAATCTTCAAATTTATCGAGGCTTTTGCTGTAAGCCACCAGCAGGGCTAAGGTGAGCCCTAGGAAACTGAAACCCAACAAAATAGGGTCTATTTCCTTGGACAGGATGCCCCAAAGCCCGCCTAGCAAGCCGATCAGGCCATAAGTGCGCAGCCCGGCAACCCGCATGCCTTCATCCCTGTTGCGCGTACGCCACCCACGTTCCAGGCCGATAAGCAGGCCTATCGCCAGGGCAATGCCTAATAATTTGAAGCTTTCCAGTTCTGTCATCTTAAAAACCCAGTAAAAGTTGATATTTCAGCCTTGCCGGGCTAATTTATTTTGGGCGGGACGGGATTTACAACCCTATCCTAAACGTTTTGAGGTGCCGATAAGCGGAACGTTATGGAATTGGTAAGAAACCCGTTCCAGCTTGGAGTGTACCTGATTTCCCGTCTGGTTTTTGTGCCTTTTGTATTTTTCACTTCGTGTCCAAATTGCAGATGTTTAGAATACGTTGGATAAGACAGGCTGCTCAACTACATCAGCGTGTTTGGAAAAAATGGGCGTCACGGCTTAAGTGTCACCTACGGCATCCACAATAGAGGCTTTCAAAATGGCATCCAAGCAAAGTACAGTCGATTACATCCTGGAACAAACCGCAACGGCGGGAATGGTCTCTGCGAGAAAGATGTTTGGTGAATATGCGGTTTATTGCGATGGCAAGGTGGTGGCTTTGGTTTGCGATGACCAGTTGTTCGTCAAACCAACGGCGGCGGGCAAGGCGTTTATCGGCGACAGTGAAACGGGCTGTCCGTATCCTGGTGCGAAACCTTACCTGCTTATTTCAGGCGACCAGTGGGATGACGGCGACTATTTGACCCGGCTTATCAGCGTGACCGCCGCAGCATTGCCCCTGCCGAAAACGAAAAAGAAAAAAACTTGAACCATTTTAAATGGTTTGGCGGAACGGGGTTTTGTAACCAATGCCGTTAAGTTAAGGATTTTTCCGTTCATCCTGAGCCCTTCGATACCTCAGGAGAGCCTTGTCGAAGGAAGAATGGAAAAATCCAACACTCCTAAGTTAAGCCGTTCATGCTTCGACAAGGCTCAGCACGAACGGCTTAACTTAACGGCATTGGTTTTGTAACCCCCCGTCCTAAATGCTTTGATGCATCAATCAGCAATTGGAAGGTTATGGGGCAGGTGACAACCCCGTGCCAGCCAAGCCTAACTTTGTTCCCCTTTTGGGGCCACCTCGGCTTTTCCGCCATCCCCAAACCGCAACCATCCTTTCAAAAACAACCCCTTAAGATCATCCAAGTAAGTGTAAGCGACCGGGATCACCAATAAACTGAGTAAGGTTGAAGTGACCAAGCCGCCAATCACCGCGACCGCCATCGGGCTACGGAAAGACGAATCCGCCGCGCCCATGCCGATGGCAATGGGCAACATGCCTGCGCCCATGGCAATGGTGGTCATGACGATGGGGCGGGCACGTTTATGGCAGGCATCAAGCAGGGCGTCGATACGTCCCATGCCGTGGTCGCGCCTGGCGACGATGGCGTATTCGACCAGCAGGATGGAATTTTTGGTGGCGATACCCATGAGCATGACCAAGCCGATGAGCGAGGGCATGGAGAAACTTTTCTGTGCCAGCAACAGGGCGACGAAACCGCCGCCAAAGGACAGCGGCAAGGCCACTAAAATGGTGATGGGTTGCAGGAAATCCTTAAACAACAACACCAGCACGATAAAGATGCATAACACGCCGATGAGCATCGCCCGGCCAAAGCTGGTGAATAGCTCTTCCATCATTTCGGCGTCGCCAATGTTGATTTGCCTGACGCCCGCCGGAAGCGACCGGATGCTGGGCAAATTTTGCACGGCGGCGGTGACATCGCCTAAAGGCAGTTCCGCCAATTCAATTTCAAAGTTGATGTTGCGGGAACGGTCGTAGCGGTCAATGACCGCCGGGCCGCTGGATAGCTCCAGGGTTGCGGCTTGGCCGACCATCACCGGGCCGTTGCCGGTTTTGCCGGAGGGGACGGCGAGGCGTTCCAGAACGGCCAAGTCACGCCGTCCGTCGCCGTTGAGCTTCACCATCATCGGCACTTGCCGCTGCGCCAAGTTGAACTTGGGCAGCGACATATCATAATCACCGATGGTGGCGATACGTAGGGTTTCGGCGATGGCGGCGGAAGTCACGCCCAAATCGGCGGCGCGGGCGAAATCGGGACGTACGGCAATCTCTGGCCTGACCAAGGCGGCGCTGGAGGCGATATTACCCAGGCCATGGATGGTGCGTAAATCTTTTTCCACGGCGTGTGCGGCGGCACTTAAGGCTTGCGGGTCTTCACCGCTTAACACCAGGATATATTTCTCTCCAGATGAGCCTAAGCCCACTTTGGTACGGACACCCGGCAAGGCTTGTAAGGCCTGCCGGATGTTTTGTTCTATGGCTTGCTTACGTACCGGCCTATCCTGGCGGTCCGCCAGCAGTATCGTCAGCGTCGCTTTGCGGACTTCGCCGCTGCCTTGTATGGCAATCGGGTCAACTCCGGCCGAACCGGCGCCGATGGTGGTGTAGACGCCTTTCACGTACGGCACGGCGGCGACCAGTTGCCTTGCCGCTTCGGCGGAAACGCGGGTTTGCGCCAAGGTCGCCCCGGGCGGGAGCTCGACAAAGACTTGGCTTTGCGGGTTGTCGTCCGGCGGGATGAAGCCCGTCGGCAACAGCGGGATCAGCAGCAGCGAGCCGATAAAAAACGCCACCGCCGCCGTCAGGGTGAGAAAGCGGTGCCTGAGGCACCATGCCGCCAATGTGAGGTAATGGCGCATGATGCGCCCGTCCTGTTGTTCCTCATGTCCGGTGTTTTTGAGCAGGTACGCGGACATCATCGGGGTCAGCATCCGCGCCACAATCAGTGAAGCCATGATCGCCAATGCCGCCGTCCAGCCAAACTGTTTGAAAAAGCGTCCGGCAATGCCGCTCATAAACGCCGTAGGCAAGAACACCGCGACTAGGGAAAACGTGGTGGCGACCACCGCCAAACCGATTTCTTCCGCCGCTTCCATTGCCGCTTGGTAAGGGGTTTTGCCCATGCGCAAATGGCGGACGATGTTTTCCACTTCGACGATGGCATCGTCAACCAAAATGCCGATCACCAAAGACAAGGCCAGCAAGGTGACGATATTCAGCGAGAAGCCAAAATATTCCATGCCCAGGAACGCCGGGATCACCGACAAGGGCAAGGCCACGGCGGAAATGAAAGTCGCCCGCCAGTCACGCAGGAACAGCCAAACGACCAGCACCGCCAGCAATGCGCCTTCGTACAGGAGCGTCATCGAACCGTCAAATTCTTCCTGCACCGGGATGACAAAATTGAAGGCCTCGGTGAATTCGACATCAGGATGGGCCAGGCGTAATTCCGCCAAGGCTTGTTGCACGCCCGCACCGACTTCCACTTCGCTTGCGCCCCGGCTACGGGTGACTTCAAACCCCACCACGGGTTTGCCGTCGAGCAAGGCCAAAGCGCGCGGCTCGGCGAAGCCATCGGTGATGGTGGCGACTTGGTCGAGCCGGATGCGCCTCCCATCGGCCAGTGACAATTCCAGTGGGCGCAGTTCTTCCACCGACTTGACAGTGGCTAAGGTGCGTACCGGTTGTTCGCCACTGCCCAAGTCGGTGCGCCCACCGGAGCTTTCTTGCTGGATTTGGCGCAATTGCCGGGAAATGTCAGAGGCGGTCGCGCCTAGCGATTGCAGTTTGACGGGATCAAGGGCTATCGTCACTTCGCGGCTGACCCCGCCCACCCGTTTCACGTCGCCGACCCCGCGCACGGTGAGCAGGCGTTTGGCGATGGTGTCCTCGACAAACCAGGACAGGGCTTCATCGTCGCGTTGGGAAGAGGCGACGGTGTAGGCCAATATGGGGGAACCAGCGAGGTCGATCTTATTGACGACAGGGTCACGCAAATCGCCCGGCAAGTCCGCCCGTACTTTGGACACGGCCGAACGCACATCGTCCACGGCTTCCTGCACGGGCTTTTCCAGACGGAATTCGGCGGTGATGCTGGCGCTGCCGTCTTGGATTTTAGTGATGATGTGTTTCAGGCCTTGCAAGGTCGCCATCGAGTTTTCGATTTTCCGCGCCACATCGGTTTCCAGTTGCGAAGGTGACGCGCCCGGCAGGCTACATGAGACGATCACGGTGGGCAGGTCCAAGTCCGGGAAGTTTTGGACTTTCATGGACTTGAAACTCATCATCCCGCCGATGCTCAGCAGCACAAACAGCATCAGGGCGGGGATGGGGTTGCGGATACACCATGTGGAAATGTTCATTGTTGCACCACCCTGACGCTATCGCCGTCTGTCAAGAAGGCCGCGCCGCTGGCGACAATCCGGTCTTCCGGGTTGATGCCCGAAAGGATTTCATAATGGTCGCCCATCCGCCGCCCCAATTGCACTTTGACTTGGGCGACCGTGGCTTGGCCGTTGCTTGGTTTGCCTAAACGGAAAACATAGCTAAAGCCTTCGCGTAAAGACAAGGCGTCTTGCGGCAATGTCAGGGCGGGGCTGCTGCCCAGATAAAATTCGCCTTGGGCAAACATGCCGGCCCGTAAGCCTTGGGCGGCGGCATCGGGCAAATCGACATAGACCAAGCCGTTACGGCTTTGCGCATCCAAGGTCGGGGCGAGAAAACGCACCTTGCCGTCAACTTTGGCAACATTGGGGACTGTTACGGAAACGCTGATGCCCGGCGCCAATTGCGCCATCTCGGCCGCCGTCACTTCCGCGCGCCATTCCAAGCGGTTTTGCCGGATCAGGCGGAACAATTCCTGGCCGCTTGCCGCCACCGCGCCCAGTGTGGCGCTACGCGACGAGACCACGCCACCATCACTGGCGATGACACGGGTATGTTTTTGCCTTAGCAATTGGTTGTCCAACTGGGCTTTTGCCGACTGCACTTTGGCTAGCGCAGTTTTCTCGCTGGTGAGGAATTGCGCCACTTGTTGCGCGCTGAGCACGCCGGAACCCGACACTTGCCGGGCCCGCACGGCGTCCAGTTTGGCAATGGCGAGATTGGCCTCGGCTTCCGCCAGACCTGCTTTGGCCTGGGCGATATCCGCCAAGACGCTGTCATCGCTGAACACCGCGAGCACCTGGCCTTTGCGGACGGTCTCGCCCACCTGTGCCCGCACTTCGCTCAAGCGCAAGTCGGCCACTTCCGCACCGATGACCGCTTCCTGCCAAGCCGCCACCGAACCGTTAGCGCTTAGGCTTAGGGGGATTTTAAGCCAGTTGGGGCGGATGGCGTTGACGCTGAGGGCGGGGCGCGTGGCCGGTTTGGCCTCCGGGGCGGTGGCGTTGCCGCGCCCGATAACGACGCCAAAACCGATAAGCAAGGTTAGGATAGCCAAAAGCGCAAAGGTTTTGCCTTTTATCATGTTTTCCTCCGGTTCTATTCCGGTATGGTGTGTAATGAAGGTTTAGTTGTTGGGGTGGCGGTGTTTTTTGTAATTCCAGGGGAAAGCCCCAGGGAAAGTGCATATAAATAACAAAATAATCAATAAGTTACGATATTTCGGGTTTGCCGACACCAACCCAGCATCAAGACAAGAATGCTGGAACGGGTTTGTAACCCGTTCCGTAACGTTTTTAGTGCCGATTAGGTGGCCCAAAACGTTAAGGATGGGGTTTCAAACCCCATCCCGCATTCATCTATACAACGTTAAAATGTAAGTTATTGATATTTTATTAATTTTATATGCGCTTGCCCTAGGGGAAACCCGTCAAAGGTTATGGCGTATTTTCTTCCCAACCGCCGCCGACAGCGCGGTACAGTGCGATCCAGGCGCTGGTCTTTTCTTGCTCCAGCCCCTTGACGGCCAAATCGGCGGCCACCATCGAACGCCGTGCGGTTTCGGCGTCCAGCAAATTGCCCAGGCCGATTTCGTAGAGCTTTTGGGCGGACTGGTAGTTGGTTTGGTAACCCTGCGCCGCTGAACGGGCTTGCGGGAGTTGTTGCCCGGCACTGGCCAAACGCACCAACGCGTCTTCGACTTCCTTGACGGCTGTCCGTACGGTGGCGCGGAATTGCGAGGTGGCGGCGATATAATCGGCTTTGGCGGCTTCCACATTGGCGGCGCGTTTGCCCGCATCGAACAGCGGCAAACTCAGCGTCGGCCCGATCGACCAAGTTTCCGCCAAGGTCAAAGCCGCACCGTTGATATTCTGGAAAACCGGGGTGATATTTCCCGACAAGCTGAGTTTAGGGAAGCGTTTGGCCTGTTCGACGCCGATTTTGGCGCTGGCTTCCGCCATATCGCGTTCGGCGGCGGCGACATCAGGCCGTTGCATGAGCATTTTGGCGGGTATGGCATTGATAGTGAAGGGCGGCGGGCTGGGCAGCCGGGCCTCCTGTCCGGGCTTTGGCGCCAACCATTGCCGTAGCTGTGTTTCCTCCAACCCGGTCATCGCCACCAAGCCTTTGATGGAACGTTCGCACTGCGCTTCTTGTTGCAGCAAGGATTTCTTGCCTTCGGAAGCGCTGGCACGGGCGAGGGCGGCGTCCGCCGAATTGCGCAAACCCGCTTGGGCCGCCATGTCCAAAAGCGTTGCTGAGGATAAGCGGGAATCGGCGTCCGTTTGCGCCAGTTGTTTCTGCACTTCGCAATAACGGTAAGCCAGGTAAGCGTTGGCCAATTCCGCCGCAACGGCGACGCGGGCATCATGCCACGCCGCCGTGCGCGATTCCAACTGGCGGGCCGACGCTTCTTGTTGCCTTGCCAGCCCGCCGAACAAATCAATTTCCCAGCTGGATTGCACGTCGAGCTGGTGTTGGGTGCGCAGGAAAGGTGCTTGCCCGAAGGAGAAGGACGAACGGCTACTGCTTAAACTGGCATCCAATTTGGGTAGGAACATCGAATCCGCGCCGATCAGGCTCGCCCGCGCCTGTCCGATACGTGCCTTGGCATTGGCGATGGTCGCGCTTTCGGTTTGCGCGGCGGCAAGCAAGCGGCTGAGCACGGGGTCATTAAACTTTTCCCACCAGTGGCTTAGCGTGGACACCTCACCTTGGTGCGCGATGGCCGCGGGTGCGTACCAGTGTTCGGCCACGGGCGGCGTGGGTGTTTGGTAATCCGGGCCGACCGTCATGAGCCAACCTCCCTTTAAACCACAGCCTGATAGCAGCAACGGGATAACGATAAGATGTAGCGGACGCATATCAATGTCCTTCATGGCCTGGACCCAACAGACGGCGTTTGGCTTCACCTTCGATCATCGCGGCGGCGTAACCTGCCAGACGTTCGGATAGCGTGTCTATGGCTTCGGGCGTGTCCAGCAATTCTGGGCAAATGGCCGACACCACTTCATGGCCGACATAGTACTGCACCGCCATGCCAATAATGGCGAATGCCAAGCGATGCGCATCGCTATCCACGCCCTTAAGCCCTAAGTGCTGTTCCAGCAAAGACACCAACGCTTCGTGTTGTGGCTTGATTTCGGCATCAATTTCCTGCTGCCAAGCGCCGGTAGGCTCGATCATTTCCCGGAAATGCAGTTTCATGACCAGCCTGACTTCTTCGCCTTTTTTGAGCGGGTCAAGAAATTCCCTGAAGAACAAGTGCAGGGCTTCCGGCAAGGCCAGGCTGGCGTATGCCTCTATATGGGTATGGCAAGGCGCGTCGCACATGGGTTCGGTGAAGGCCGCCCGGTACAGCCCCGCCTTGTCGCCGAAGTAGTAGCGGATAGCGGAAATGTTCGCCCCCGCCAATTCGCAGATGTCACGGGTGGTTGCGCCTTCAAAGCCTTTTTCGGCGAAAATGCGCAATGCCGCCATTACCAACCGGCTGCGGGGGTGGGGGTTGTTGGCATCTGTTTGGGTGGCTGACGGTTTGGCCATAATATCCTCAATTGGGAATAAATCAAACGATTGATTTATATTGTGTCAATCAAACGATTGATTGTCAATTTTTTGATATTGAAAGTTGTTTGGGTGGTTGGGAAAAATTTTTGCAAAATATCCCGTTGCTATTTTTCCATGCCGGTTTACCACGGGATATCTCGCAAAAAATTGGTTTGGAAAGCCGGTTATGCCAAGGCTGATGAGGCCAGTTTAAGGGCCGCCAATTTTGGCAGAAAACGAGGGAACACTGTCGTTGTGTAAAAGCAGGTAATGCGGGAGGATATGGATGAAGCCATTATCCCCAGAAGAGGTGGTCACGGGGCTTATGGCATAGGTTGGTTCGTATGTAAAAAGAACAGTGTGCTTAGAACAATAATTAGAACATGGCGTTGCATGCCAGTTTGCAGTTTCTATGTGAGGAGGATAAATGAACAACCCTTTCGTGTCCCCATCCGCCATACCGCCTCCCCAGGTTCGTGAGGCGAAAATTAGGCCGGTCAAGATAATTGTCTATCCTGGCGTTGAAATTATTGACACTGCCGGCCCGATGGAAGTGTTTGCCTTCGCCAGTAATCGCTTGCAACAGTCCGGTGTTTGCACTGGACTCGCCTATCCTATGGAGATGTTGGCGGCTAAGCCGGGGCCGATAACGACATCCTGCGGGCTTCAGATTATTGCCAATAAATCCTATAACGACGTCCATGACGATATTGATACTTTAGTCGTTGCTGGCGCACCTGATGTCAGCTGCCTTTTATGCGACCCTGCATTACAAGTGTGGATTCGGGCAATAGCACCAAAAGTCAGGCGGCTAGTATCTGTCTGTACCGGTGCATTCTTGCTGGCGGAAAGCGGGCTTTTGGACGGGCTTCGGGCAACCAGCCACTGGGATTATTGTGAATGGTTGGCGCGGGATTATCCCTTGGTCAATGTTGAACCAGACCGGATTTTCGTGCGGGATGGCTTTATTTCAACATCGGGAGGTATCACCTCAGGCATTGATTTAGCCTTATCAATGGTCGAGGAAGATTGGGGCAGTGAGTTGGCTTTACTGGTTGCACGCTATCTGGTGGTCTTTCTAAAAAGGCCAGGCGGACAATCCCAATTCAGTGCCTATTTGACCAGTGAGGCTAGCCGCCCTGAGCTTAAAGATTTACAGGCTTGGATTATGTTGCATTTGACAGAAGATTTGCGTGTCGAAATATTGGCGGAAAGGGTTTGTATGAGCCCCCGCAATTTTGCCAGGCATTTCTTAGCGGAAACAGGCATGACACCTGCCAAGTTTGTGGAATTGGCGCGTATCGATGCCGCCCGGCATTATCTGGGAAGCACTAAGTTATCTATAGAGGCTGTAGCTGAAAAATCCGGGTTTATTGACCCGGAACGTATGCGCCGCGCTTTTATCCGCCACTTGGGAATTAATCCGCAAAATTACCGTGACCGTTTTGGCTTTTCTGATGATTATCAATGCAAGGCGGCCTAGGAGCCATCTGTCCGAAGGGCATGACAGTCTTGTTTGCCACCTACTGGTTATAAGGAGTCCATTATGCGAATTTTACTCATTTCATCGGCATTTTCAGGCTTAACCCAACGTTTTTATACCGAACTTGAGGATGCAGGCTATACCGTCTCAGTTGAACTGCATTTAGGGGATATGGCGGCTTTGATAGAAGGGGTGTCGCTATTTGCACCGGATTTGATACTGTGCCCTTTTTTAACCCGGCGTCTTCCTAAAGAAATTTATGAAAATTATAAATGCCTTATCGTTCATCCCGGCACGAAAGGCGACAGGGGCCCGTCTTCATTGGATTGGGCAATCCAAGCTGGTGAACCGGAATGGGGCGTGTCATTGCTGGAAGCCGCTGAAGAAATGGACGCCGGCCCCATTTGGGCGCATAAAACGTTTCCTATGCGCCAAGCGACCAAAAGCAGCCTTTTCTACCGCGAAGTGACCCAAGCGGCAGTGGATTGTTTATGGGAAGTGTTAAGTTATTTCGATTCCCCCTTTTTTAAACCCGAACAGCAAGACTACAGTAGGGCTGATTATAAAGGCAAGCTACAGCCCGCCATGAAACAAGCGGATCGGGCCATCAATTGGAAAGTGCATAAAACCGATGAGATTTTAAGGCGGATTAACGCTGCCGACGGTAGCCCAGGCGTACTGGATGAGCTGGATGGCAAGCCGGTCTTTATTTTTAATGCGCATAAGGAAAGCCATTTGACCGGCAAGGCAGGTGAGATCATTGCCACTGCCAACCATGCCATTTGCCGGGCAACTGTCGATGGTGCCATCTGGATAGGGCACCTCAAACCGAAATTGGAATGGGGGGCTACAGGGGTAAAGCTGCCCGCCACTTTTGTCACCAATGGGTTAAAAATTAAACAAGCGGCTGCGGTGTCGGCTTTAAAAGGTTTGTTGTCAAAAACTGTCAGATGGATGGACATCGACTATACCAAGCCAGGGCGGCAATTGCCTTGCCAAGAAGTTTGGTACGAACAAGAGGCTGACGTCGCTTATTTATATTTTCCTTTTCACAACGGCGCCATGAGTACCGGACAATGCCGGCTTTTACTTTCGGTTTATCAATACGTCGCCATCTTGCCGGTCAAAGCGATAGTGCTGATGGGGGGCGAGGCCTGTTTTTCGAATGGCATCCACCTTAACCATATTGAAGCCGCAACGTGTCCGGCGGATGAATCCTGGTTAAACATCAATGCGATGGATGACCTGATCTATCAGATCATCACCACGCTGGATAAACTGACCATCTCTGCGGTGGCGGGTAGTGCCGGGGCGGGCGGGGCGATTTTGGCTTTGGCTACGGATCAGGTGTTTGCCAGGGAAGGGGCGATTTTTAACCCGCATTATAAGAACATGGGGGAGCTGTACGGCTCCGAATATTGGACGTATTTGCTACCCAAGCGCGTTGGTAAGGAAATGGCAAATACCTTGACCGAACAACGTTTACCGATAAGCGCCAAAAAAGCGTGGCGGATAGGTTTTATCGATAGGGTGCTCGACAAAAACCATACTATTTTTGCCGCCCAGGTCAGGCATCTAGTCAATAACCTGATAGCCGATTCCGAGGCATTTAGGCAGTGTTTGATGGATAAAGCCAAGAACCGTTGCCATGACGAAGCCTTAAAACCTTTGGCGGCCTACAGGAAAATGGAGTTGACCCAAATGTATGCCAACTTCTATGGCAGCGAGCAATATCATGCGGCACGGCAAGCTTTTGTTTATAAGGCGTGCAACGTTAAGGCAACCCCCGAAAACATTGCCAAACATCGTCAAAATAATGCCGATAATAACGTACCGATGGTAAGCCCCTTCGTCTGGCAAGATTATTATCAAATGGGCAATGATGTCGTGGATAGCCAGCATAAAGAAATTTTCCTATTGGCCAATCAATTGGTGTCTTCTGTCACTAACGAAGCGCTAAGGAAAAATATTGAGTTGGTCTATCAGCATGTCAAAGCGCATTTTAGGACGGAAGAAAAACGGATGCAGCAGTCGGACTATCAAAATTATAAAGCCCATGCACAAGAACATCGGGCCATGCTGGAGAAATTGGCTGACATTGATCATAAAATCGAAAATGGCCTATGGAAACAAAGTGACATTCAGGATTTTATGGATAAATGGGGCAGGCATATTGTTGATTCCGATATGCCGTTTAATTTTTATATAAAAAAACAATATATTGAGTCAATATAACAAAGTAAGTGGCGAAAAACATTGACGCCCATAGAAGGCCGCCCGAAAAGATAAACGGTTATTCCGGTAGCCTTTGCCGGAATAACAGGTTTCGGCAATGACGGTTGTAGTGTTACCACCAACTCCAACCCGTAAAGGTTGCCGGGCATGCCCATCGCGTCACTGCCTCCGGTGCAAGCCATAAAACAGCACAAATCCGGCGAACATCGCCCCGATGAACACATAACTGCCGGACAACCCGCTGGTTAACCCGACCAACGCAGGCCCCGGGCAAATGCCGGACAAGCCCCAGCCTATGCCGAATATCGCCGCCCCGACTATGAGTTTGCCATCAACCCCGGATTTTGAGGTGCCGCAAGACGCTTGGCCTTGTTGCGAGGGGGACTCTTCGGAGAGGCCAGGAATAACGCGTTGCAAGAGGCCCAAAGTCAGCAAGGCGCTGGCCATGACCAGTGCCAAGCTGGGATCCCACGCCCCGCTGACATCCAAAAACGCCAGCACTTTGGCGGGGTTGGTCATTTGGGCGATGATCAGGCCCAAGCCAAAAATTAGGCCGAAAATAAACGCGGCAATATGTTTACCCATGATCCCCCCTCAAAGCACATGGCGGCTAAGATAAACGACCAGTCCGGCGGCCGACATAAAAACCAGCGTCGCCACGATGGAGCGCACCGACAAGCGGGCAATGCCGCACACGCCGTGGCCGCTGGTGCAGCCGCCACCAAGACGGCTGCCGTAACCGACCAGAAGCCCCGCGGCGGCCATGGCCACCCAGGGCGCATCAATCTGCACCGGAATGGCATAGCCTGCCAACCTATACAGCGGCGCGCTGATGATGAGCCCGGCCAGAAACCATAGCCGCCAACCCGTGTCAGCGCCCCAGGGCGGCAAAATCCCGGCGGCAATCCCGGAAATCCCGGCGATGCGGTTGTGGGTGAAAAGCAACAATGCCGAAGCCAAACCAATTAGCGCACCGCCTGCCAAAGCTGATAAAACGGTAAATGCTGTCATATTTCCTGTTCCGTTTAAAAAACCGTTTATTACATCAAAAACGCCGCGACCAAGCGAATTGCAATGAAAATTGCGTCATCGCCAGGTCAATGGTTTGTCCTGGGCTCAAAGGGTTGGGGCCGGAAACCGTTTTTTCCGGCGAATACATGACCGCAAAGCTCAGTTCATCCTGTTTGCTGAGGGCGTGGCTGAAGCCTCCCGTCAGATGCCATTCCTGCACGCCCGGTGCCAGGATGTTGAACAGCACCTCGGTATTTTCAATCGGCTGTTGCCCATAGCTGAAACCGCCGCGCCACGTCCAGTTCCCGTTTTGTTGCCATTGTGCGCCAAATTTGTAGATGGTCATATCGTTCCAACCAAAACCGGGCCCCGTGGCTGTCCCTAAAGCGGCGCCCTGTAACAACGGGAGCAAAGGCCTGCCAACCGATTTGATGTCGCTGTAGCGGATGTGTTCGACATCAAAGGCGGTGATGAAGCGAGGGCTGACGTTCCAGGACAGGCCGACATTAAAGCTGTCGGGAATATCAAAACCGCCTTGGTCTGCAAACAATCCGGCGTAATTGTCAAATTCCGACATGTAGATACGGCTTTTGTAAGACGCGCCCAAACGCACGCCAGGCAGCAATTCCGCCTGGCCGCCGACCCTAAAACCCGCGCCGAACGAGAAATCCGTATCGTTATTGGTCAAACGGGACGGATTTCTGGAAAAGCCCGCAAAAGACCCCAAACCGTGGGCTTCGAAGGTTTGCATCGCGAAAACCGGCGAAATGCCCAGGGCAAAACGGCCCTCGTTAAAAGAGCGGGCATAAGTGGCGGTGATGAAAGCCTGCATCATGTCGATGCCGGTACGTCCTGCACAAAAGGTGCCCTTGCCGCTGCTTCCCGGCGGGCATAAGGGGTTGGTGAAGCCGGGGTAATCGGTGTCCATGCCGCCATTGCCGTACAAGGCGACGCCTACGGTTTGCTGGCTGTCCAGCTTATGGCTCCAACCCACCGTAGGCACGGGGAAGAAATCGTTATCGCTCCCGACGGTGCCGGGGTTAAGCGGGAAAGCGCCTGGGGCTAAAGTGGGCGCGCCTTGCACGCGGTATTCCCGGTGCGGGCTGAACAGTTCCAGTTCCAAGTCCAGACGGTCACCGACATAAGCCAGGCCCGCCGGGTTTATGGCGGCGGCGACGGCATCTTGCGAAAACGCCGTCCCCGTCCCGGCCATCGCCTTGCTGCGTACGCCGTAGCCGTGCGCGAAATAGCCGTTGGTGGCATGGGCGGTTAAAGGGATTGTCGCTAGTGCGGTGCTGATGGCGGTAGCCAACAATAGCGTTTTTTTCAGGTGGGTCATGTTCATATTCCTTGAGTCATAGCAGGTTTATGGACATGGTAACGAGGGGATGTCTTTCTGGTAAAACGATATAATTAGAACTATAGTTCGAAAAAAATCATAAGCGTATTGTGCCTTGCCGCTAGCGTTTAGCCGTTTAATGAGGGCTGTGACCGCAGATTGGCCACGGTCAAATCCACAAAGGCCCTGACTTTGGCCGAAGCATAACGCCCTTCGCGGTGGAGGACATGGATGGGCAAACGCTCTGGCTCAAACCTGTCCAGCACGGATTGTAGCGTCCCCGAGGCCAGATACGGCGCGATTTGGTAAGACAACAAGCGCGCCACGCCGAGGTTTTTTAACGCCGCTTCAATTGCCGAAGCGTTATTGCTGGTGGTCAGGCGCGGCTTGATTTTAACCGTCTGCCCTTGCGCGAATTTCCATTCCATTGCGGCCGAAGCGCTATTGGTGGCGACAATCAGGTGCTGGCTGAGGTCGGCGGGTTGCTGCGGTATGCCCTGTTTGGCGAGATACTCGGGCGAGGCGCAGACCACCCGGCGGACATGGCCGACTTTGATGGCGTTCATGCTGGAATCGGGCAATTCGCCAATGCGGATGCCGACATCAAAACCCTCTTCCAACAGGTTGACGACGCGGTCAAGAAACACCGCCGACACTTCCATGTCCGGATACCGTCCCAGGTATTCGACTATGCCCGGCATCACAAAAAGCTGGCCGAACAACACGGGGGCGGTGATGGCCAAATGGCCTTTGGGGATGCCGTTAATCCCCGCCACCGCCTCATCGGCTTCATCCGCGGCGCTGATGATGCGCCGCGCATCTTCCAGATACCGCTGCCCCGCTTCGGTCACGCGCACATAACGGGTGGTGCGGGTAAGCAGCCGGACTTTCAGGCGTTCTTCCAAACGGGCGATCGCCCGCGTCACTGCTGGCGGCGACATATCCAGGCGGCGCGCGCCCCCCGCAAAGCTTTGTTCTTCGGCGACCGCCACGAATACGGCCATCAAATCTAGCCTGTCCATACACTATTCCAATTATCGTAATAATATATTGTAAATTATGGCTATTCTTCTTAATAGTGAAATTATTTACAGTATGCCCACCCAAGACACATTGGGTGACACTCACACTTAAACCACTACCGGAGAATGGCCATGAGCCGTATCAACACCGTCACTAAAGAAACCGCCAACGCCGAACAACAAGCCTTGTTTGATGCCATCCAGGCCAAACTGGGCATCGTGCCTAATTTTTTAAAAATCCTTGCCAATTCGCCGTCCGCCTTACGCGCGTTTTTGGGTTTGCATGGCATAGCGGGCGAGGGCAGCCTTGACCCGCAAACCCGCGAGCGCATCGCCCTGGCGGTGGCGCAGCAAAACACCTGCGGATACTGCGTGTCAGCCCATACCGCTATCGGCCATAAAGCCGGATTGGACAACGCCGAAATCCAAGCCAACCGCAGCGGCACCAGCCAAGATGCCAAAGCGGCGGTGGCGGTCAAATTTGCCCGTTCCTTGGTGGAGAATATGGGTGAAGTCACCACGGCCGAAATTACCGAAGCGCGGGATGCAGGTTATAACGATGCGGAAATCGTCGAGATTATCACCCATGTCGCGATGAACATCTTCACCAATCTGATCGGTAAGGCCAGCCGTGTTGACATCGACTTCCCTAAGGTCGAACTGAAACTGGCGGCTTAATTGTTAAAACCCACCGGCGGTGCATGTCACCGCCGGTTTTTCCAGGAGCATCGTCATGGCAATGGCCTTTGCAGACATCACCTTCACCCCCAGCGTCAAAGCCGCGCAAAGCTTATACGGCAGCCGCGAAAAAAACCGCCGTTTCGAATTGACCGACGAGGCACGCAATGTCTTGACCACACAGGAGACCGGCTTTATTGCCCAACGCGACAGTTTTTACCAAGCCACGGTATCGGAAACGGGCTGGCCTTATGTCCAGCATCGTGGCGGGCCGGTGGGCTTTCTCAAAGTCTTGGACAACCGTACGCTGGGTTTTGCCGATTTCCGTGGTAACGTCCAGTACCTCAGCGTCGGCAACCTCAATGCCAATAACCGTATTTCATTATTTTTGATGGATTATGCGAACCGGCGGCGCTTGAAGGTTTGGGGGACTGTGCGCATTGCCCATGCCCATGACGAGCCGGAGTTGCTGGCGGAATTGGAGGTGCCGTCTTACCGTGCGCGGGTGGAACGCGGCATCGTCATCCGTGTCGAGGCTTATGATTGGAATTGCCCGCAGCATATCACGCCGCGTTATAGCCAAGCGGAAGTCGATCAGGTGATTGCCCCCTTGCTGGCGGAAATTGAACAATTAAAAACCCGATCCCTTAACGACAGGACATAGCCATGCTTAAACTTTACGAATTCGCCGTATCCGGCAACGCCCACAAAATCCGCTTGATGCTGTCATTACTGGGTTTGGAGTACGAGGGCATCGCCGTCAACGGCAGTGAAAAACAACATAAGTCCGCTGAATTCCTGGCCATGAACCCGTTCGGGCAAGTGCCGGTGTTGCTTGACGGCGACCTCTGCCTGCGCGACAGCAATGCCATTTTGGTGTACTTGGCGCGGCAATACGGCGATGCGCATTGGTTGCCGGACGAGCCGGCGGCTATGGCGCAAGTCATGGCCTGGCTTGCCACCGCCGCCAACGAATTGGCTTGGGGGCCTAGCCGCCTGCGCGTCCACTATCAATTCGGGCGTGAGATCAATGTGGCCGAATCCGGGCAAATCACCACCCATTTGCTGCCTATTTTGGAAGCGCAATTGGCTGGGAGCGACTGGTTGGCGTTGGGGCATCTGACCATTGCCGACATTGCCATATACCCGTACATTGCTTTGGCGCCTGAAGGCAAGATTGACCTTTCCGTTTATCCGGCGATAATCGCCTGGCTGCGCCGCATCCAAGCCCTGCCGGGTTATGTGGGGATGCCGGGGATGTGGCAAGGCTGATTTTAAGCGATGTCCACGAAACACACGAAAAGCACGAAAGCCTTTTACAAAGCATTTTGGTGGATACTGTTAGGGGCTCCAAAAATTAGGTTTCCGTAACTATTTTTTCGTGCTTTTCGTGTGTTTCGTGGACAATCTCCATCACTAACCAGAGGATTAAACCATGACGATTATCGACGAACCCCGCCCGCCATTCCCACCTTTCACCCGCGACACCGCCACGCAGAAAGTCCGTATGGCGGAAGACGGTTGGAACAACCGCAATGCTGAGCGCGTGGCTTTGGCCTATACCGCTGACAGCCAATGGCGCAACCGCAACGAATTCCTCCAAGGCCGTGGGCAAATCATCGAATTCCTGACCCGCAAATGGGCGGGAGAGCACGAATACCGCCTGATCAAAGAATTGTGGGCGTTCACCGACAACCATATCGCCGTACGGTTTGCCTACGAATGCCATAATGACAAAGGCGAATGGTTCCGCTCTTACGGCAATGAAAATTGGGAATTTGCCGACAACGGCCTGATGCAGAAACGCTACGCCAGCATCAACGATTTGGCGATTGCCGAATCGGAACGCCTGTTCCATTGGCCGCAAGGCCGCCGCCCTGACGAACATCCTGGCTTGAGCGAGTTGGGATTGTAGAATCAGCATGTAGGATGTGCTGAACGTGAGTGAAGCGCATCTTAATGTTTTTGAAGTTATTCGAGACTTTGAAACGTTTAAGGCTGGGATGAAGCGATAACGTAATCCCAGCAATGAAGCTAAGCACTAATTTCACGATTCAACGCTTCAATAGCCCATTGGTTAAGACTTTTGCCAACGGACTGTGCCTTAACCAAAGCCGCTGCATGTAGTTCCGGCGGAACCCTAAGCAGCAATTTGCCGCTTGCAGGTTTTTCAGGCGATTTACCGATTTTTTCACAGGCTTCCAAATAATCATCCACCGCCTCTTCGAACGCCGCATGTAAATCCGCAACATTATCGGCGTGAAAGCAGATGATGTCTTGGATACCCAACAACTTGCCAACTAAAGTATTGTCGCGGTCATCGAAGTCAATACGGGCGGTGTAGCCTTTATAGGTTAATGTGTTCATGGTTTAACTCCAATAACGGTCAAGAAATCCCGCGCTTGCTCGACTTGATAAGGCTTGGCCTCTTTAGCCGGATGCGGGCGATGGAACGCTGTAATTTTGCCATTGAATTCGAAACGGGCACGCGACCCACGCCCTTCGATAACACGGCAACCTAACGCAATAAATAACGTTTCGATGCGTATCCATTCGAGAGTGGCTGTGGTGGGTTTTGCAAAAATGGCTTGCAGGGTTTTAGTGTGCTTGGCGTTCATGGATTTTACGCTATCAAAAAACGATAGCAATAAAAAGCTATTTGAATTTCTTTAGTGAAGTAGGGTAGTTTCACTTCGTGTTCTGACGGATCGCCGATCAATCTTTTACGCTGAAAGAGCGCGGGCATCTAGTGTTTGCTGGAAGGAAGTCCCGTAACATTTTCAGTGTCCAGAGGCATCTTGAAAGTTAAGGACGGTGGGCAGGCCAATGGCCCAGCCGCCGTTGCAATTCCTGTCCCGCCTTGCTTTATATCCCGTAGCGGCCAACTGCCATTTCGCTTAAGGAAACAAGGAAGCACTGCCTGTGGCTTTATTGTTTCAATCGTTTCAATGGCTGACGGGAGGGAGGCTTGCTGTCATACTTGGGCCGTTTAGCCACTGTTTTTGAGAACACAGCCATGCCGGAGCTACATAAACTGCTTTTTGTTGATGATGAACAAGACCTCAGGGAAATTGCGCTTGAGTATTTTGGCACCCAATATGAAGTGACGGCTGCCGAAAGTGCCAAGGCCGCCCGTGAAGTGTTCAGGACAGCCCCTCCCCATGTGGCAATATTGGATGTGCGGATGCCGGGTGAGGACGGTTTGTCTTTGGCGCGGTGGATACGCGAGAACCATCCGCAAACCGGCATTGTGATGTTGACCACGGCGGCGGAAGTGGTGGATAGGATCATCGGCCTGGAATTGGGGGCGGACGATTATGTGGCCAAACCTTTCGATTTGCGCGAGCTGTCGGCGCGGGTAAAGAGCGTCTTACGGCGGGTCTTCGCCAAGGCCGATACTGGCCACCCCGCCCTGGCCAAGCCACATCGGGTCAGCCTGGGGCGGTGCGAGCTGGACTTGCGCGAACACCGCTTGTACGGTGGGGATGGCGCGGAAATCGCGATAACGTCAATGGAGTTTGATTTGTTGAAAGTTTTTGTCGAGCATCCCAACAAAGTCATGAACCGTGACCAAATTATGGAACTGGCCTGCCATCGGGATTGGGACGTGTATGACCGTTCCATCGACTTGCGGGTGATGCGCCTGAGGCGGAAAATTGAAGCGGATCCTGATAAGCCCGAAGTCTTAAAGACCGTGCGCGGTTCAGGCTATATGCTGTTGCTGCCATGAGCCAAGGCAAACCCGATCCTGCCGGATGCCGGGTGGGGAAGGGGTACCGCCGCTGGTGCATTTACATCACGCTGCCGCTGTTTGCTTGGGTCGTCATTTTGGCGGTGCTTGAGGCCGTTGTGCTTCGCGGCCAGGCGTCACCGTTGGTAGGACAGGACGCCGCCATCCCCCACGCCGGGCTATTGTCGCCGGTCAACTGGCATCTCGTGCCTTATGGCCTCATTTTGCTGGCATTATGGGCAACACTGCTGGTTTATCTCCAGGTTTTACGGCGCAAATTCATCACCCCCGCCTTGCGTTTGGTCGATTATTTACAACAGGCCTGCCATCAGCAAGAGCCGGTTGAGCCGATGCTGCCGGCCATGTGGAAGCCTACGTTGGACATTATCGCCGAGTGTTTTGGCAAACACCGTGAAGCCCTAGGAAAGCTGAAAGCGGACGAAGCCTTCAAACGGGCGGCGGTGGACAATTCCATGATGGCGGTCATCTCCATGAACCAGCAAGGGGTTGTCACCGAATTTAACCGCGCCGCCGAGCAGGTGTTTGGCTTCAGCGCCGGGCAAATAGTGGGGCGGGATTTGGCGGACATGATCATTCCCGAACATTATCGGGCGGCGCATCGGGCCGGTTTGCTACGGTTTTTGCTGACAGGGCAAGCCAGGGTCATTGGCACCCATTTGGAGCTTAACGCCTTACATGCGGACGGGCATGAATTTCCGATAGAGCTGACTATTTTTGTCACGCCTGTTGACCAAAACCTTTCCTACACGGCTTTTGTCGCCGACCATACCCAACGTAAGCGGGCCGAAGAGCAAGTGGCCCAGCAACGGGAGGCCTTGTTGCAAAGCGAAAAGCTTTCCGCGATGGGCGCGTTGTTGGCGGGAGTCGCCCATGAACTGAACAACCCGCTCGCCATCTTAATGGGGCGGGCGGCGTTGCTGGAAGATAAGGCCAAAGATCCCGAGGTGAAGGCCGATGCCGAACGGATCCGCATCGCCGCTGACCGTTGCGGGCGTATTGTCAAAACCTTTTTGTCGATGGCGCGCCAGAAACCCGTGGAACGCAAATGGTCGTCACTCAATGATGTGGCGACGGGTGCCGTTGACCTGTTGAATTACAACCTCCGTTCGGACGGGATAGAAGTGGCGCTGGAATTGGATACCGGCCTGCCGCCTGTGGAAATGGACGCCGATAAAATCGGGCAAGTGCTGCTCAACCTGATGGTCAATGCGCAGCAAGCCTTATCTACGGTTTCCGGCACCAGGAAGCTGCGGTTAAAAACGGGCGGCGTGGCGGGTCATCAATATTTACAAGTGACCGACAATGGCGCGGGGGTGCCGGAAGGCCTCGAAGGGCGTATTTTTGAACCGTTTTTCACGACTAAAAAGGAAGGCATGGGCACAGGCATTGGCTTATCGGTCAGCCGGGCGATTTTACGCGAACATGGCGGTGAATTGACGCTGGAAAATTCAAAGTCCGGCGCCTCATTCAAATTGAGCCTGCCGTTAACGGGGCAAAAGGGCAGGGGCTTGTCTGATCGCCGCACCGGGTATTCTGACGGCCAGCACGAAGGCACGGTGCTGATTGTTGATGACGAGCAGGAAGTCGCCGCCGTATTGGCGGATATTTTGCGTTCGGCCGGTTATGCCGTGCATGTCGCCAGCAGTGGCGCCGCCGCCTTGCATTGGTTGGAAAACAACCCTTGCGACCTGCTGTTTACGGATATGCGGATGCCGGGCATGGACGGCATCACCTTATGGCGGACATTGCGGGAACGGCATCCTGGGTTGGCCGGACACATGGCCTTGATTACGGGTGACACCTTATCCGCCAACATTGCGCCTTTAATAGCGGAAACCGGTTTGCCCTGCCTGGAAAAACCCTTCCTGCCCGAAGAGGTGTTGCAGCTCGCCGCACGTATTGAAGACAATTCATAGGGCATCAGCTTGGAAGCCATGCCCATGCGGTTTGGCCGGGCACGGTTGGAATCGGAACGGCCGTCCCTGGTTTCGAGGCTGTTGTCATGGCGGCTATCCGGGCTTACGAAATTTTAGGTTAAAATTAACAGATGATAAATTCACTTGCCGCCTTGCCCAATATCGGGCCGAAATCCACGCAAATGCTTGAACAAGCGGGCATCACTAGCTTGCAACAATTGCGCGGTTTGGGTTCGGTCGCCGCTTATGTCCAAGTGAAACGGGCGGGTGGCCCTGTTAGCCTTAACCTGCTGTGGGCTTTGGAAGCGGCGCTCAGCAACCAGCCTTGGCAAGAGGTTGCGCGGTTGCACCGGACTAGCCTGTTGCTGGCTTTAGAAGAATATGAAAAACAAAATGTTATGCCGTAAAAGGCGGTTTCCGTAGGCGGGCTAGGCCAATGTTTGAATCGGGTTTGAACCGAAAAAACTCCGGACTGGCCGTTTATTGCCCTTCATGATCTTTGTCACCCTTCAAAATAAAGGAAATCCAAATGAAAGCCGTATTGATGGCCGCCGTCGGCGGTAGTGATGTGTTAACCGGGCAAACGATAGCCGAACCCAACATCAGCCAAGCCACCGAAATAAAAGTCCGCCTCCGTGCCGCTGGCGTCAACCCGGTAGACACCAAAATCCGGCGTAACGGTTTGCTGTATCCCAATGCCGCATTGCCTGCCGTCTTAGGTTGTGACGGGGCAGGGGAGGTGGTTGAGGTCGGCTCGGCTGTCAGCCAATTCAAAACCGGTGATAAGGTTTGGTTTTGCCATGGTGGTTTAGGGCGTGAACAAGGCAATTACGCTGAATTCACCGTACTTGACCAACGCTGGGCCAGCCTGATGCCCACCACTTTATCATTTACCGATGCGGCCGCCGCTCCTTTGGTGTTGATCACCGCGTTCGGGGCGTTGTTTGATCGGGGCGGATTGCAAGCTGGGCAAACCGTGTTGGTCCAGGCAGGCGCGGGCGGGGTGGGGCATGTCGCCATCCAATTGGCAAAAATCGCTGGCGCACGGGTCATCACCACGGTTAGCTCGGCTGAAAAAGCCGCGTTTGTCAAATCGCTAGGGGCTGATGAAGCAATCATCTACACCCAAGCTGATGTCGCCGAAGCCGTCTATCGCCTGACCGGCCAGCAAGGTGCGGATTTGGTGTTTGACACCGTAGGCGGGGATGTTTTTAAAGCCAGCATCCCGCTTACGGCACATTTCGGACGCCTGGTGACTTTGTTGGAGCCCAAAAATGTCGATTTAAGCGAAGCGCGGATACGGAATTTGTTGCTGGGTTTTGAGCTGATGCTCACGCCGATGTTGCGGGATTTGCATTCGGCCCGTGACCAGCATATTGCCGTGCTCAAACAATGCGCAGAATACATTGATGCCGGGAAACTGCGCGTCCATGTCAGCCAGGTCTTGCCCTTATCCCAAGCCAGCCTAGCGCATGATTTGCTGGAAACAGGGCATACGGTAGGCAAGGTCGTGCTGTCGGTTTGAACGTTTTCAAGATGATTTTTCATTTTCAGTGACGAGGTGTGGTAAAAAGCCTGTTCCCTAAGGGGTCAGGCTTTTATTATGCCCAGTGTTTTCCCTGCCCGTTGGTCGGCACGGTTCCCGGTGCAATGGGCAAGCTTTAAACCCCCGACGGAAAACGCCCCTACCCGCTTTTAGGGTTACCCGACAAAAAAACAGTGGCTGAGTATTTAGGAAACTGCACCATCATTGATTTATTTGGATGATTAGAAAATGAAAAAAAACCTGTTCACCTTTGAACAAATCCATATCGAAGTGGCGCGCAACGCTTCCGACGATTTCAATCTGTTCCACGACAAGCATAAATGGCTGGAAATCACCCACAACCCGTTCAAAGGCCCGATTGTGTTGGGTTTCCAGCTGAACACACTGATCGAATACCAAATGCGCTTGTACCGCGAAGCGCAGCACGAAGAGCAAATCATCGCCGACAAGAAACTGCGCTTTAGCAATTACCAGATGATCTTTGTCAATGCCTTGCGGCCGCGCCAAGAGATGTCCCTGGAGATAAAAAGGACGCTGATTAAAACGATTCCTGAATTGACCTTGACTAACCGGGTTTCCATCAAGTCACAAGGAAAAACCATTTTGCTGGGCTATAAAAAGGAAACCCAAACCCCCTTGTTTTTGGCTGATACGGATTTAAGCACTTTACCCGACCTCAATAAGGTGTCCGATAAAACCATAGTGCCGGGCACCGAGTTTTTTTTAAAACGCAAATGGATGCATAACGGCAACGTCAAAAACTTCCTGTCGGGTTCCTTAGCCGAACAGTCCGATTATTTTGATGAATTGACCCATGTCGCCCAGTATCCTGAAGTGTTTCCTTGCAGCTTGACATCGGGGGCTTTGCTGGTCAAAGCCCAGCTTGAGAACCACGATTTCAAAGCCAATCCGATGGTTTACACCTCGCATGACATTTCGGTTGACCGTCTGCTGATACAGCAATTAAAAAATGGCGATAAATTGCATATTTTGGTCAAACAATTACCTGAATCCAAGGAAAACACCCTCAACCACACCAGCATCATGCTGCGGACTTACGAATGTTATGGCTTGCTTGAAAACAAGGAAATCCTGTTTAGGATCAAGCTGAACCTAGTGCCCTTGGAAGAAATCATCAAAAACCTGAGTTCGAAAAATTAGCGGGGGGATTGGTTCGGAATTGACTTAAAGCGGGGCGGGGTTTGTAACCCAATGCCGTTAAGTTAAAAATAAAATAATAAAATCAATACGTTATAATATTGTGTTGTTGATGGTTAAAGCGCTACGGAACGGGGAACAGCCTGCCTTCGGTATGCAATTCCTGGCAGTTCACTATATGCGTTGGCAGGAACTCTTATGGATTTAAATTCAGCGCACTTTATAGAATTGTTGTGCCTTAGGCAGGTTATAATGGCTGTTTTTATCCACGCCCCATTGTTGGCCTTACGTTAGCCGACCAGACCCTATACAGGATTGACCCATGATTATTAAGCCAAAAGTCCGCGGTTTTATTTGCACCAATGCCCATCCGCAAGGTTGCGCCGCCCATGTCCAAGAACAAATTGCCTACACTAAAGCGCAAGCAGGTAGTGCTGAAAAAAGTGATGTTGCCGGCCCTAAAAATGTCTTAGTTATCGGCTGTTCAACGGGTTATGGTCTGGCTTCACGGATTACCGCCGCGTTCGGTTACGGTGCAAAAACCTTAGGCGTCTGCTTTGAAAAACCCGCGTCGGACAAAACCGCCTCGCCAGGCTACTACAACACTTCCGCCTTCCATGACGCCGCCACCGCTGAAGGTTTGTTCGCCCACACCATTAACGGCGATGCGTTTTCCAATGATGTGAAAGACCAAGTGATCGACGTGCTGAAAAGCGGCATGGGCAAAGTGGATTTGATCGTTTACAGCCTGGCTTCCCCGCGCCGCACCGACCCGGTGACCGGCCAAGTTTATTCGTCGGTGCTCAAGCCTATCGGTAACCCTTATACCTCCAAAAACCTGAACACCGACACCATGAAAATCTCCGAGATTACCCTGGAACCGGCGACAGACGCGGAAATAGCCAACACCGTCAAAGTGATGGGCGGCGAAGATTGGGAATTATGGATTGATGCCTTAAAAGCCGCCGGTTTATTGGCGGATGGCGTGAAGACGGTCGCCTACACGTATTTGGGCGACAAGTTGACCTGGCCCATTTACGGGCAAGCGACCATAGGCAAAGCCAAAGAGGATTTGGACCGTGCGGCAACGGCGATAGCCAGCAAGTTGCAGGACGTCAAAGGCAATGCCAACGTTGCGGTGTTAAAAGCCTTGGTTACCCAAGCCAGCTCGGCCATCCCGCTGATGTCGCTGTATTTGTCCATCTTGATTAAGGTGATGAAGGCGGCGGGCACGGATGAGCATTGCATCGAACAAATCCAACGTTTGTTTACCGAGTGTTTGTACAGCAATAACCCGCGCATGGATGCGGCCAACCGTTACCGTGTGGATGAAAAGGAATTGGAACCTGCGATACAGGCCCAAGTGGAAGCCATCTGGGCGGACGTGACGGAAGATAACTTGATGCAAACCACCGATTACAAAAGTTACAGCGAAGATTTTTTAAAACTGTTCGGTTTCGGTTTTGCAGGCGTGGATTACGATGCGGATATTAGCCCGCAAGTGGCCACAAATTTTTAAGCCAGGGCCGGGTTTGTAATTAAACCTAAGCCCTTAGGCAAAAGGACTGGAATACAAACTTAGGTTTGTACTCCAGTTTGGTTTTTAACCACCTGAAAATGCTTGTCCCCCGTTTTTAAGGATGCCAGGACGGGACAGGCAAAAATCAGCAGCCATACCGTTGTGGCTCCCCGCTAGTGTTTCGTATCACCACCAATATCTAACCACCCGCCTTTTTGGCGTTTATTCAAACGTTGTAGCTCTAGTGCGGCGCGCTGGTGGCTTATCCGTTCCGTGACCAAATCCCTATAGATTTGGTTGGCTTGTTTACGGCGTTTAACGGCATCGCCAGTGTCCAAGAAGGCTTCCAAGGCTTTGTTAAGATAAGACAGCCATGAATTTCCGGTGCTTTCCAAGCCATTTTGGTTGCTTTGGCGGGCTAATGAGCTTTCAAAATTGGCTTTGATAAGGCTTAATTCGGCTTGGTAAAACTCATTTTGGGCCATCGCTGAATTGATGGCCTTTTCGAGCGTTTCTTGCATCGTTTCTTCGGTCAATAGCCCATATTCTTGAAAGCTTGCCAAAGCCCGCAAGCCTTGGTTCGACTCGGCGGCAACCAGGCTTTTGAGTTGTTGGCAAGCCTTATGGCAAGCCTCCCAGGCCTGCCAGCGGTAAACAAAATCCAGGCCAGTGCCTTTGATGTTTTGGATGCCCATGATTTTGCCATAAAACCCTGGAGGGGTCGCATTCCCTATGGTTTCAATGACTTGGTTGCCTGTTGCGTAATAATCTTCAACCACGACGAGTTTTTGTTCAAACCATTGCCAGAGCGTGCCGTGGAAGTTTTTCTCTAAGCTTTCGCTGGCCTTCCCCTCTGTTTGCCCGATTTGTGTTAAAAGCCCGTTGTAGCCCTCCAATAACCCCAAGCCTTGCCGGACAAAATCCACAATGGCTTGCTGATGGGGGATTTTTGCTGCCGACAAATAAGCGGCCAATGCGTCAGGCTGGTCAATTAAGTCAAGCGCGGCGTCAACATCAATGTCCTGGTTTTGCGCCTTGACCATGAGGGCTAGCCGTTGCCTTAGCATTGCTTGGGTGTAAGGGATGCGGAAGCGTTGCGCCATACGCAGCAAAATGTCTTCGGGGCGTTCATTGCCAGTTTGCAAGGCAATGGTGTCCAACCATTCTTGCCAGGCTTCTTTGATGTAACTGATCAAACCGGTCAGGTTATTCCCGATCAGCACACAACGGTCATAACTGATGTCTTTGACCACAATGCTGGCGAAAACCCGCGAACGCGCAATCCGGTCGGCGCGGTTATTGACGACGATGCTGATCCAGGTGTCCGGGTGCTTTTCTATGGACAATTGGTCGAAACCACAACGTTGCCAATTGCTTAAGCAACCAAAACGTTCGTTGGCCGACATGCCGTTGACAAACTCCAGGCGCCTGCTGCGCCAAGGTGCGGCAGGGAAGGTTTTTAACACGCCGATGTCGGCAACCACCCTGTCAGCCATTTCTTTGATGGCAAAATCACGGTCTATCCCGAGTTCGTCGCCCAATGCCAACACCAGCGCGATATTGAACGGGTGCTCGTCGTAAGGGAAACGCGCCAGGACATCATCCGCCAATAATCCGGCTTCCAACCAACCCACCGATTTGAACCGTGTCTTACGTTGTAAGGCGGCTTCCCGCAAAATCGGGCGCATTTGTTCTTCAGTCGTGATTAACATGCCTTTATAGGGGATGAAATTGGTCATCACTTGGGGGATATTGATCCCCGCCGGCCCCTGAATATCTTCGTGGTCCGGATACGTGTTGGTGATGGTGGAAATGTCATCACGCATCCATTGCCGTTGCAATATGTCAACGTAGGATGGCGTCAGCCCCATGCATTCCCATAAAAACACCTCACATTTTAACTGATCGGCTAAGCGCACCAGGGCATGTTGCTCCCATATCGTGGCCTTGTCGTAGGGGCGGAATAAAAACATTTCCCGGAGCGTCCCAAACGGATGGGCATGTAAGAACATGGCTTCGCAGCCTGTGGTTTTGGAGACGATGCTATGCCCCAAGGCGTTGATCAAGGCCGCTTTGATCCGTTCTGTCCCCGATTTCCCACGCGTCCCCCAACCGCCCAGGACTAAGGGCAAACGGTTCCGTGCAACCCGGATTTGCCGGTAGAGATAAATGTTCCTGCCCATAAAATAAGCCAACGAGGCGGACATAAACGCCGCCAATTCAAACAAGGAATTTTCGTAAACGGAAACGAAGTAGTCAGTAAAATCCGACCACAGGGACGCCAAGGTACTGGCGCTGGGCAAGGCGGGTAAAAATGCCGGAAAAAAACGCCGCACCGCAGGGTCGCCGGACGGGACAGCCGGGTTTTCTGGCCCATAACCCGTGAACGTCACCTTAATGCCTAATCCGGCGAGCGCGCTTAAATAACCTTGCGCCGGTTGTTGGCTGTTTTCGTGCCAGTTCCTTAAGCGGGCGTAATCGGCGAAATGCCAGGTTATTTTCCAACTCGCCAGGCTACGTTTGAAGGGGTTACGTGGCGGCTGTAGTTGGGTGACGCCTTCGCTGTGGTAAAAATAACTGGGTCGGGCGCCTAAAGCCAAGGCGGAAATGACGTCGTCAACCAGGGGCAAATAGCCCCGCCAGCCGTCTTCCGTATCCATCAACAACGGCTCCCCCGGCACTTTCGTTTCGGCAAGTTCGGCTAAAATTGCCGATGGCACGCGCAGTTCGCCCCAGAACAAACGCCCGACCGTATGGTTAAAAGCCTGGCGTTTATCCGGGGAAGGGTGCCGGAATTCATGCAAGAACCGCCAAACCCTAAAACCGAAGACATGGCCCCGGGTCATAAACCGCCCGAACATGGACTGTTCTATATCAAAGCCAAAGTCATTTTGGGCGATGACCGACAGAAGCCGGCCCAGCTCGGCATCGTCTGTGTGGTTTAGCTTCCGGGGCATCCGGCGGGTTTTGCCTGGCGTTATGGTGTTGGCGAATTGCATTAACCGGGTGATATGGCGATGTTTTTCGTCGTCAGAAAACACCAGCAAATGTTCTTTGGTCTGCGCGGCGTAACGCCTTATTGCCAAGGGTGCCGCGTTGCCATGCAGTGTGTTGACCGCGGGCAGCAAGGCATTGGCATAGCGTTCCTTAGCAAATGGCCGGGTTGATGCTAGCAGGCTTTCCAAGCCCGTGCGGCAAACATAAAGCCCTACACGCAGCACGAAGCGGTCTTTTTCCATCAATAAGCTTTGCTGCAAATAAGCCAATGCCAAATCAAAACCATCCTGGCGTTGCAATAATTCCAGTAAGCTTAATAAGGCCGAAGCCCGGACAGGGGCGGCGGTGTCTTCAAATAACAAGGCGGGATAATAGCGGGTGGCTACGGAGCGCCCGGTGCTGGCAAGCATTTCCGCCAGCTTTTGCCTAACCGAAGGGCAGGGGTCTTGTAACACCACTCCGTATAAATCCGCGAGCTCCGGTTCCACGCTGAGTTGCTCGGCAATAATTTGCACCACTTTACGGCGGACAAACAGGTCTTCGGTGTTTTTAGGGTATTGCAGGCGTTTGCTTAGCACGACTTTTAAGGATTCCGGCGACGCGCTTTGCAATAAGCTTAAGGCTTCACACTGCACCCAAATCGACTGGCTGCCTTTAAAACACGAATGGTAAATGAAGCGCAAGCTGGATTCGGTCACGCTACGGTGCTGCAAGTCTTTTGGCAAAGCCCGCAACGCGACGGTCAGGGCATTGAAAGCGCTGCTGGCGACGCGCTTATCGCCGTTGTATTCCAGCAAGGGCTTGAGTACGGGTTCCAACGCCAAGCGTTGCCATAAACGCGGGTACCCGACACTTTTATGGTCTTCTTTTAACACCAAGGCGCCCAAGCGGCCCAGGCACTGGAGGATAAAGCTGAGGTAGCGTTCGGTTTCCAGGAAACGCCGATGGTAACGGTCACAAACGGCGTCATGGCCAAACCAGCGCTTAAAGGCATTGGCGTCAAGCAGGAGCCGGCGGCGGGATGCACCCAAGGTTTTGGCATATTTTAAAATGTGTTGCCTTTTGTCCTCTTCATTCTGGGCTTGCAAGTAGCGTTTATTGTACGCCCCAAACTGTTCCTTCAATGTCGCCAGCCTGGAGGTGGTTTGGTTGATGCCATAGCAGATAAAGTTGACCAGATGCTGCGCTTTCCGGCCCGTGTCGCTACGTCCAAGCTCTGTCTGGGCCACCAGGACATCAGGCCAATAGTCGTAATCTGCGCATAAGCGTTTGACCAGATCTGCGTTCAGTTGCTGCCAATAAGCATTCTGCCCGTGCGAAAGCAGCACTTTTATTTCCCTATGGCTAAGGATGAGTGTCTGTGATGGGCTAATTTTGTGCATTGTTCAGGTGCTTTGGGGTTGGCGGGCTTTATTGTGTTGGCGGATAGGCATCGTGCATGAAGTTGTTCTTCCCGTTGGTAAACTGCCGTTGCCGGATGTCCCGGAAATCCAGTTCATTCGGCGCGAAATCCCTAAGTCCACGGCCTTCGCCGAAATGCAGGGTCAGCGACAGGGTGGCAAGATGGGCATAGCGTTGCACGTCGTAGCTATATTGCGCCGAGACTTCGAAGCGGTTCTGGTGGCTAGTCCAATGTTGCCAATTCACTTCCAGTTCCGCATAACTGCGGGTTGAAGAATTGGGCCGGTCGATAGGGTTGGCTTGGTAAAAAGCGCTACGGTAAGAGGCGTCCAACACCACGCTGCCGAGCAATTGTTGCCAATGGAGTTCAGTCCGGTAATGGTCGGGGTCGGTAAAATCCAGGTCTTCGTAGGATTGCACCGCGCTTTTAGAAGACCAGATTGTATCCAGCCAAGGCCGGTGCTCTAATGCCAGTGCCGGGGTTAAGCCCGCGCTATGTTGCGCCTTATAAGGCGTGTACACGTCTTGGTCGATTTCTTGGGCCCTTAAGTTAAAGTCAGTCGCACGGCTATCCAAGGAGTTGTTGTGTAAGCTTATCACCCGCCCGAAAAACGCTAAACTGGGGATCAGGCGGGTTTTCGGATGCAGTTCATACGCCTGGGCGATCGCCAAATCCCACTGGCCTAGGGCTTCCCAGTCATCATGGGGCGCTTGGGCGAACACCTTGGCGGTGGAGCGGACATTAAACGGTAGCCAATCGGGGTTGTAATAAAGCGATTCGTTTAAGCCAAACGTCGGCCCACCGTATTCGCGGAGCCTGAATAGCCCTTGGGTATTCCAATAAGCATCACGCGGCTCATCGAAATAACGGTAATTTAGCCGGTATTGGGCAAATTGCTCTTCATTGAGCATGGCGCCGCTTTCTTGTTTGTTATTGCGGCGCACAAAATCAACACCCGGGCTAAAAGTGCCGTCTTCTTGTTTGCCTAACTTAAACACATCGCCTAAAGCCACTTTTTCGGCTGGCAGGTGCGTATCTAGGGCCAGTCCAGGTTTAGGCACTGGATTTGGCATCCGCAGTATCACCCGGTTGCTGGGCGGCTCCGGCCGTAAGTCCACGACCCGTTGGCTGACGCGCAATAAGCTTCGCGGCTTACCCGCCGGAGGCGGCAAACTGATGGTATGCCAGCCTTCCGGCACCTCCTGATAACGGTAGGAAACCTTGCCACCGTCCAGTTCATCAATGCGCAAGACCGAAGGGCCTTGGCTGTAAAACTGCAAGGGCGCATCCGCCGTGCTAATGAAATACGGGCGTTCCTGGGCCACGGCTAAATTGGACAAAGGGTCATCAAAGCGCAGTTTGACGTATTGGTTGCCAACCGGCTTTTGTTGGTAAAAGCGCAGGGCATGTCCGCCAGCCGGAATCGTGAGGGTAAGACGCTGCCAATCGGCCTTATCAAGCAATTTTATGGCTTGGCCGGGCAAGTCATCGACCTGATACAGCAGTGTCGTGGGGGATTCGGGCAGGAAAGGCACGTCGTCCAAGCGGGCATCGACGTGCAGGGAAACCGTCGCGGGATTAGTCCATAACAAAACCAAGCGTTGGTCGGCGAAAATGACATGCTCATTGTCCGCCACTGGCGGCAATAAGGCGCGGCGTGTGCGGATAAACGGGCTTTCGGGTTGCCAGCCATTGACGCTGGCAAAATCAATGCCCGCATGGTTGATGATCGAATTTACGGGTTGCCAATCACTGTGGCGCGAAAGCCGCTGCAATAAGGATTGCATCAATTCGTCATCGGGAAATTGCCTGGCCAGCTGTTCCGCGTCGGCGATTATTTTTTCAATGTGTTCCGGTTGTTTTTCAACCGCCATTAAATACCGGATGAGTTTTTTTTGTGCCTGTTCCAGGTTGGCGGCAGGCGCTGCTGGCGTTGCCGATGCGGGGTTCACTGGCGTCTCCACGGCCAGCGAATTGGATGGCGTCACCGGAAATTGCTTGGGGTTGATGCGAACGCCATTTAACGCTGTGACCGGTCTGCTTCCCGCCACCACGCTCAGGTGGTTGTCCCGCCCGTTTTGCCGTATCAATAAAGCGGCGTCGGGCGGGGCAAGCCAGGGTCTGACATCGTAAACCGAACAGCCCGGCAGGAGGCCGAGTGCTGCCAATAGGATGGCGGCCCGGTATTGCTGCCAACGGCTACAGGGACTTGTCATTGCCATGCGTCGCCCCTTTCAATGCCAGACTCGCCAAGAGGCTGCGCTGTAGCATGGGGGCTGGCCAAACCCATTTCCGCGAAGGTGTCGGTTTGTAGGGCCGGTAACACCGTCAATGGCGTTTCGGGGCGTTGTTCTTGTATGCCAATGGAGAGCGGGGCTTGCCCGGAACTGAGTTGCAATTCATGCCAGCCTTGCCCGACCTGATAAACCAGATTGACAAGATTGCCTAGTTGCAGGTTATCCGCCCCGGTCACCTGTAACCCTTGTGCGGGCAGGTTGTTCGTGTAGGGGTAGCGGTAAGGTTGGGTGTTGTCGGTGATTTGCAGCCAGCCGTCCAGCGCGGAATCTGGCCGGGCGTTGGGGTGTAATGGCCGGATTTGTAAGTTTAGCGTCACCGGCCCCAAAATCCCTAGGGTCACGGGGCGTCCGGCGGTCGCCCTGACCGCTTGGGCGTAGACATCGCGGTCAACGGCGTAATAACTGTCACCGCCCGCATAATCCTTGACGTGCCACAAGGCGTTTTGCCACGTTTTAGGGCCAGGATGCTGCTGTTGCCATTGCGCCCATTGCCCATATAACGCCAGCCTGTTTGGCTTCGTGGCCTGCATCAGGCTGTCGCGTAAGCGTATGCCTTGTTGTAGATGGTCGTGCCAGGGTTTCAATCCGCTGGCCGACCATGCCTTAAGCGCGGCGGCATAATCACCCTGTTTTTGGGCTTTTAAGCCTATCCAAAATGCCCGTTGCCCAAGCGGCAATTTTTCCTGTAACCATTGGTAGCTTTCCCACCATTCCAATTGATAGGCGGCGGTAAGCAAGCTTTCTAGCGGAGCTTGTTCGATGAAACTTAAACCCACTAGCAAGGCAAACCGGTATTCAGCATTTTTTAATAGGGCATTGATTAGCAAACGCCTGTGTCCGGCGCTGGGGTGATGGATGAACATCGCGGCAGCCAGGGTTTGCAGGGCGGCGTCATGGTTTTGTGCCTGGTACTGGTTGTCCAATTCGCTGATGGCTTGTTCCGCCACCGGGGCTTCGGCATACAACGATAGGTACCGGCGTAAGCTTTCCGCTAAATAAGGTTCGCCTAATTTAGTTAACGCATTGGCTTGGGCCAGTTGGGCTTGTTGCCGTTCCAGGCCGTGTAAAAAATTGGCGGCCTTACCCCAATGTTCTAGGGCTTCTAACCATTGTTGCCGCTTTTCAGCGGTTTTGGCTTGGGCCATTTCAGCGTCTAACAGGGATTTAGGGGCGAACAAGGCCGTTTGGTTTTGTGGGTAAGGGATGGAGGACACCGATGCCCTGTATAAGGCATATTCGGCATGTAGCAAGCGTTTTAAGGGTAACCATTCATTTTCCGCGTATTGGCCGGACGAAAATGGCTGGGCAGGGTACTCGGGGTTGGGCTGGGTTTTGGCTGGCCGGGTGGCATTTTGGGTGAACCGGGTCGTTATGGGTTTACCGTCCAAATCCCGCAAGCGTTCCAGGTAACTGTGTTCGGACAATAAAAACGGTTTGCTGGCGCGGTACTGTAGCGCAACGTTCACAGCCGTGGCTTTACGTTCGGAAGCCTGCCATATTTTTATCGTGCGCACGTCTTTGGGCAATGGTAGCTCATAAACTGAGGCGGCAATGACGGGCGCTGCAGGCGCGACTGCGGAAAAAAGCCCGTCCAAACTAACATTCCTGCTGTCGGGCTCTTGTTGTAAACGCATCAATGCGGTTCCGGCCAAGGGGCGCGTGAATGTTTCAGGCCTGCGTTCTTGCCCGCAGCGCAACCAGATGTCTTTGGCGGTTTGCTGGTTGATTTCAATGCGCAATAGGCGTTGCACGCAATCACGCCCATCAACAATCAGGCGCAGTTGCCCGGCGGTTTGTTGTTCGGGCAGGGTATATCCATTCGCCGCATCCCTGCCGATGTCGGTGAGCGGGGTGAAATAGGCGTTGCTTAACCGCTTTAAGGCATCGGCCAAATGCTGGTCGGCCAAAATGGCGTCGCTTTGCGGGCGATTGGCCGCCGGTAAGGTTTCGGCCAAAAAATAAGCCATGAACTGCGGGGACGCGGAAGCTTTTTTAGTGGGCAGCAAATCCCGGTAGAAAGTCCTAAAACCGCGCAATTGTTCGGCTTCCGCCAAACCTGGGGGATAGTCCTGGCGTTGCAAGGCCGCCTCCCGCAATAAGTTGCTAGCCGCCATGCCGCCTGCCTGGCGGCTATTGTCTAGGGCAATGCCTTGGGCGGATTGTGCTTGCAATAGCAACTGGGTGCCGGGCAACAGGCCTTGCTTCCTGATTTCTTCAACGGGTAGGCGCGGGTTGTTCAGGCTGTTAAACAAATAATCGTGTCCGGTTTGTGCCAATACCTGCATATACAAATCCCGATCCGTTTCCAACACGAGCCTATGCCGTCCGGCAGGAATTTCCAGGTAGGCCTGTTCTTCGCGCCCTACGACTTCGATGGCCGCATTGACGGTGATGATGCGGCTGGTTTCCGCGCTGGTGGAAAAATTCAGGTTTTGTGGGGGGGCGGCATCCAGCCAATAACGGATGCGGTACTCCTGGACCAGTTCGCTGGCATGCCGCCCATAATGCAAACGGTTTTTGAGCGCCAGGCGGGCGGGGCCGTTGACATGAACACTTTGCGGTTGCCGGGCGGGCAGTTGATTGTAAAGTTCAGGCAAAGCCGACGGCTGTTGCGCCAACAAGCACCATCGGGCTGATGTCCACACCACGTTGCGGTAAGGGGCGATGTCAGCTATGGGCACTTTGCGCGAGATAAACAACGCCACTTCAAAGTCGCCGGTGCTGGAATAGGGCCGGCTGATATGGATTAGCAATGGGTTCGCCGAGTTGGGCGACACCACTAACGAATGCCCGTCGGTGGAACGTTGCGGGGTTTGCTTGACCGCCAAGCCTGTGCCATTGGAAACCAGCACGTCCAGCTCTGTGCCCGTTAGCGTTTGGTTAGGGTGGTATAAACGGAAAGTTTCATAAGCGGGCAGTAACACGGTGGTTTGTTGCTTAGGCCCCAACAGCACACGGTGCATTTGCCAGCCTTTATGGTAATAAGGCTTGACGCCATTGAGCCATTCAGGTGCCGATTCGATATTGTCCCAACGTAAGTCTTGGCTATACGCTTCCGACAGGCGTAATTGCATCGCGTCCAGGCGGGCATGGGCCGGAACCATAAGCACAAGGTAAAGGAATATGGCGCCGGTTAACGCGCTGGAAATGGGGCGGGGATTATTGCCCCGTCCTAGACGTTTTATCATCCGCATAAATATCCGAAACGTTACGGAACGGCTTACCGGCCCGTTCCGGCGGCGCATGGGTAAATGAGTTAAAGAAGTTACGGGCATCTACTTATCACGATACGCAATGAATGCCTTGTGGTTCATAAGCAATCAATAAAGCGTTTCCTTAAACCAGCGTCTTCCAGCAATTGCCCGCGCAAGTTTTTGCTCATTTCAATATGTAAGAAGCCATCATGTCCCAAGTTTCTTAGCAATTGCCCCTGGACATTGGTGGTCCCGCCCAATTCTTGGACATCGGACTGGTACAAACCCACGCGCTTGGGGAAGGCCTTTTTTAAGCATCCGGACGTCTGTTGCACCCATAAAGGCGCAATCTTTTGCCCGGCGCTTAAAATCATGTCGATGGCCTCGCCCGTTTGGGTTTTGCGCTGGGATGGGTCAAAACCATGGAGCTGGATGATTTTGGCATCGGGATATTGCTCCGCAAAGGCTTGGGTAAACATTTGCCAGTAGGTATTGGGCGTGTGGGCCATATCGCTGAGGTCGCGTTTGACGGTGTTCCATTGCGCGGCTTTGAAATCCCCTTCCAGAAACAAACGGCTGGCGATTTTACCCGTGTACAAATCCGAGTCGGCATGGGGGGCTTGCAAAAGCCAGTTTTTGCTTGCTTGCTTCCTGACCGCAAAAAATCCCCGCCCTTGTTTTGCCGCTGGCGATTCTTCTAAGGTGATGAAATCGCCCTGTGTGTTTTGCTGCATTTGCAGGCTTTGCCAATCACTTAAGCCAGCGCCATGAAACAAAGGCTTGAGTTTGTCCCTAAAGGCCTGCAATTCGGCCATTGCCGCTGCCGGAACCACCGCAACCGGCCCTGATGCGAGCTTGATTTGGTCATCCAGGCCATTGGCCTGGATAGTCCAGGACATCAGCATCCCTACGAAGAAAAAACATTTATGGTGCTTCAAGTGCCGTCTCCCGATAAAAACGCCGTTGTTGGTGTTCGCCTGCTTTGGTTTGTGATAGGGTGATATAGCCCGGGGCGCCTTGGGTTAACGCCATGCGTATACGGTAGGTACCCGCAGGCAAATCGCTGTTGATGGGGATGGAGAAACGCTCGCCATTGCCCAGGGTTTGCCCTTGGGCATACAGGACGGGCATACCCTTAGAAGGCAATGGGCGTATGTCGTATAAACGGTTTTGGTAAGTCCAGTTTGCCGATAACACCGCTTTAGGCGCAAGCGTGTTGAGAGCCTGGATATCCACTTTAATTTGTGAGCGTCCGGCCATGTTGCCGGGCGAATATAAACGGGCGGAGTACAACTCATCTTCTGCGGCGTGCTGGACGGTAAAATCTAATGCGGCATTCGGATCCAGGGCAAATACCCGCCGTTTCAGATAGCGTTGCCCTGGGCAGTGCGCTTGGTAATTCATCAGCCACTGCCCGCCGCCATTGGTTTGCAGGCGCAGCTGTGGGTAGCCCAAGGCCATTTCAGGGATATGCAGCACGCCTTGCCGCCCCATCGCATTGATGGCGGCCACCTTTTGTTGGTTGACAAAAAATTCGGCGGAAAACGGGGTGGCCGTGCCCCGCAAGAAAATCAGTTCCGGGGATATGCTGCGCAAACCTTTGAAGGCGTCGAGTTTGACGGTTATGTCCTGATTGGTGGCCAATGCGCAATAGACACCCGCTAAGGCATCGGCCCGCGGTTCTTCGCCAGTGTAATCGGTTAGCACATAACGCCCGGCAACTTGGCCTTGCGGTAGGTAGTCTTGCCATAAATAGTGCCCTGCCGCCATTTCGGGGTCATCTTCGGGGGGATGGTATTGCCCGCTGATCCACTGCACCGCTTGCTGTAGCGATAAATTTTCGTCGTTGATGGCGCGGAGCGGAAACCAAGCCAATTGCTGGTCGCGGGTGTCGTTATAGGCTGTGTTGGCGATGTAGGCATCTTCGGGGACACGTTGCCATTTGGTGTGGCCGTACGGTTGGTTATAAGCGTTCACCAACCATCCGGGGGTATCGGACTGTAGGCGCAATTGCGTGGCTTGGGCAGGAAGATAAAAAAAATAACTGCTGGGCTCACTAACATTGTTGCCCTCCGCCATAGTGTCGGGCCTATCAAATAAGGAGGGTTGCGCCACTGCGCTTAAGTGGCCACTGCCAATAATGTGTTGGTTTGCATCTGACAATTGATAGCTTACCTGACCCTGCGGCGGGCTGGCTGTTGCCGTCATCAACCTCCTCACATCAACCCTGAGTGCCGCCGGTTGCTGTTGGTAATGCAAGATGCCGAAATCAACGCCAACGCTTGCCATATAGGTTTTGACTGACAATAACGCATCAGTGATGTCATGTTTGGGTTCCGTCGCTGTTGTCAAATAGGCGTTGACAATGACCGGCGAGGCAGGTCGGATCACCAGCAAGCCACCGTCCAGTTGGTAATCCAAATGATCCGTTCCATTTGTCCAGACGGCGTTGTGTTGCCAGCGTTGCCCTGGGTCGCGTCCAAACCATTGCAGGCCAAGGGGCACTGGGGATTTCAACGCCGTACCGTCCAGCGCTTTCAGGGTAAGCGTCACCAGCCCGCCATGTTCTGGTAGCGGTATGGCCCCGTAATGTTGCGCGTCAGCTTGTAAGCCTGATGCCACCAATAGGGCGTCTTGATTGACGGGTTCCAGGTTTTTATCGTTTTGCGTGTACAACGTCCGGGTTTGATAGTTTGTCCCTTCAATGCCCACCGGCCCCAGCGCTTGCCATTGGTGCTTCAACAGGTTGGCCTTTTCTTCTTCCGATAATAAAAACTCAGGATGGATGCTGCTTTCGGCCAATTTAGTTTTTTGTTCTTGGCTCATACGTAACCATGATGTGGCTAATTGATGTTCGGAAACGTTGGCGGGCACATAAACGCGCACAGCGGTTTCGAGGATAGCCGGATTGATGGCTTCGAAACTGATGCGTAAAAACGCCACTTTTTGCAACCCTTGCAGTTTTAACAAAATGAAACGTCCGTCCAAAGGTATTATGCTTTTGCTGGGATAATAATTGCCATATATTGCTTGGCCTTGCCCGTCCTTATACACCGATAACTGGCTATGCAGGTGGTACAGGCCCGATTTAATGCGGGTTTGGTTTCTGTCCAGCAATTCATAACGCACCGCATAATCCCAATTGGGGTTCAAGGCATTGGCATCCGCTGGTTGGATATGGGCGTTGGTGATGATGCGCAGTTGCGGGCTCTCTTCGTTGAGGGCGAATGTTAACCATTGTTTGGGTTTGATGGGATACACCAAACTAAAATCAGCCGTTGTTGACAGGATGTTCAGGTTACCGGGCTGTGGGGAATTGAGCCACTTCTGTGTTTGTGTCCGGAAAAAAGGCAAGGCTAACCAGGAGCCAGCCAAAATTAAAACTAGTGCCCAAAAATAACGTCCGTAGCGGCGCATCAGTCAGGCCGCCTTAATAGCCACGTTTTGCGCTGGTTGATGTACCCGGCAACTTGGACGGTTAAGGGCGAATTGTCATCGACGTAAGTGGCGTCCCATGTCCTTGCCGCCAAGTTCACCAATAAACACGGGATGCCGGCATTGTCCTTGACCATAATAAACGCCTGTTTGCTATTGCGGTCAATGAGCCGGGCCACTTGATAGCCCTTAGCTTCCGCGGCACCCAGCACTTGCTGTAAACGCAGGACATCTTGTTCCTTCAGGTACTGCGTGAGCAAGTCACGGAACTGGCCGTCCACTGTTGTATTTGAACTGAATGCGCGGAGTTTCTCGAGATAAGCGCCCACATTCTCGTCCAAACTTGGAATCTGCAAGCTACTGAATTGCGCGGCTTGCAACACGTTGGCGCTTTGTTGCCGATAACCGGCCCTGGCTTTGGGCGATAGCCATAAAACCGCGTAATGTTTGTTCGCCGTCGCCGCCAAATAAAACGCCTGGGCGGTGCTCCCCACCTCATAGCCCACCGTTTGCTCGGAACCATCGGCCAGCTGCACGGACATGCCGTCATGTTCGAGTAGGGTTAATAAGTTTTGGGGCAATATGTCCATTTGCCCGGGAGCCAGCAAACCTTCCGCCAAGGAAAATATCACGTCAGCGTCAGGGAACGGCCTGTCAGTCCGATACGAGAAGGCACGGGTACTAACCAGCATCATTCCGGTATCATGGGCTTCCCTTAACAGCACTTGACTGACCAAATTAAAGACGCTGTTTTTGTTATTTGCATTGATTAAATCCGCGCTGCCGTCGAAATTGGCTTCAGGATGGCTACCCCCTATCAATAAGGCTTGGGCCTGCAAACGTTCAAATAATGTCACGCCATACTCAAAACTATTGATTTCATAGATAGGCCTGGGGATTTGCAGCACGTAAGGATTGGCCGCCCCTAGCCTGAACACATACAGGCCCCAATGCCGCATCGGCTGACGGTCTTGTTCGGCCAACACCCAATAGTCTTGTTGGCTCAGGCCGTCACGGTACTTGATTAACCGGTAGCCAACAAGGCCAGCCGATTGGGCAATGATTTGCAATTCATCATCCAGGGCAGTGCCTGGTAAACGTGGGGCATTGCGGATGGTTGCCAGTAAGGGCGTGAGTATTTGTTCATCAAAAAACAATAATTCTTCTTGCTTAGGGGGTTGATAACGTTCGCTCCCTTTAGGCGCAATGTCCTCTTTCCGGTTTAAAACCCACTCCTGTAAATAGCCTTCAAGGTGTAAGGCCTGGACAATATTTTCTATGGTCACGCCTGGGGAGCGGATTAACGGGCTGGTTAAGAGTTTTTTCAAATCTTGCTGCGTTAAGAGCAATTCAGCGAAGCCGTATTGGGATAGCTCGCGTTGTTGGTTATGGAACGGCGGTGCGCCCCAAAATATCCGGTAATCAGTCAATAATTGTTTTAATTTGGTTAAGTTTAAGCTTTCGGGTAAACGTTCTTTAATCCAAAGGCTAGTGCCCGAACCCGCCGACGGGAGTTTGCCGTCGGCGGTTGGTAGGGGCATGCCGTCACTGTAGGCGCGTATCTGCAGGCTGTTGTGCGGGTTAATGAGGCGATGGAAAACTTGGAATAAACTTTGCGGGTTTTTTAGCGCATCAGCGGCCACTTGCCCGTGGTTTTTTTTCCGGCTGCTCCCGGAAATGGCCAAGCTACGCGCCCCAAAGCCATGGAATAAGCCCACCCCCGCATCAAAGACGCCTAGTTCATCCAAAGGGGCGGGGATCTCCAATCCTAAACCGGATTGGGCTTGGGTATCGAGGACGTAAGCCCCCCATCCCCGTAGCGGCGGTTCTTCATGCAGATACAAATAACGGCCATGATCGGTACGTTCCAAGCGGTAATGGATTTTTGCCAAATCGGCGCCCGCCTTTTGCAATGGTAAGGCGCCCGGCTGTTTCAAGTAAGTTTGGAGGTGGGTTAAGGCGCTAGTAAAAATGTCGATGTCTGAGCTTGACGGTGAAATGAACGCCTCGGTCAGTTTAGTCTGATACTGTTCTATTTGCTCCTGTTGTAACAGGGTTTCTAAAGTTTGGGCTTTCCCAGGGACGGTTTTGTCAAGGGCGGCAGGAAGCGCTGATCCCTCAGATGTGGTTTTAAACAGTTTTGGGAAAGGCAATAAGGTTAGCGTAAAACCTAACAGATTGGCGGCGATCACGGCCGTGAATGAGGTTTGTAGGGTGGCCCGGGTCAAACGGGCAAAAATCGCTTTGTCATGGATTTTGACCGCCATCAAGGTGGAAAGCAAATAGCCGAAGCCAAAATAATCGGTGGCTTTTAGGGCAGGGAACCAGTCCAGGATGGCATAGCCCAAGAGGATTTTATAAACAAAACTGATATTAAAAAATAATAGTAGCTTACGCGCCCCTTCAATCGTGATTTTGCTGAGCAACGGTGTTTTTAACAGCAGGGTGGCGAGCCACAAAATAATGCCGGACTCAAGTATCGTCGCCAGGATTTTGACGGGTTGGTACCACTGCAAGGCCAGCAAGGAAGGGATTAAGATGCCGTTATAATCCCAGCCGTAATACAAGTTCATCCGTGAAGCTAAAAACGCCGTTGACACTAAAATGATGTACGCTTTGGGCGTGGCCAAAATGGACGTCGCCATGTCCTCGTACAAATAGCCGATATTGCTTAAATTGAAATTGGTCAATTCCATCAAGCCATAACGCACGATCAGCAAGGTCAGCGTCAAGGTGGTTATTAAGGGGATCAGGCCTTTGATAATGCCCGTTTTCCAAAATTGGTTGGCAATCAGGGACACAATGACTAAGCCAAAGCTGTGTAAGTTATTGCGGTAATCAAAGGCGATTTGCCAATGGGCGGTTGCCCAATCCCCTAGTTCGGGTAATAACCAGCCGTCAAAAAACATCCGTACGGCGATGCTGCACAGGACTAACGCAAAGAAACGGTCACGCCCAAAAAAATTGCACCAATAGGCCCAGCGTGATAAGTATTCGGATACCAGCCAAATTATAAAGTAGGTTAAAAAGCCTTCAAACAACACCACCGCCGCCGACCATGGTTTTAACAGCATCAGTGGCACTAAATATCCGGGGACCACTAAGCCCGACAACACCCAACCCAGCCGCAAATTGAAAAAACACACCACGGACATGCCCACCCAAACCACGGGAATAACCGAGCTGGATAAGCTGCCTTGCGGGAAAAGGGCTAAAGGGAAGAGATCCAAGCAGTTTAAGTCCTACATTAATTGTTCTATTTGCTTGATTTTTGACAATAATTCAGGAAACTGGATGGGCTTGTAAAGCAAAGCGTCGCCTCCCGCCTCTAGGACGTGTTGTTCGGTGTCGGCAGCGACCATTCCTGTTAACACAATGGCTGGCGTGGTGGCATTGGCTTCTTCACGTAGCCAATGCAAAAAGGCCAGGCCATCCATTTCAGGCATCATCAAATCAAGGATAATCAAATCCACTGGCTGTTCGGATAACACCTTGACCGCATCTTTGCCATTATTTGCCGAAATGATCCCGTACCCTGACTTTGTCAATACCAATGATAGTAAGCCCACAAAGAAAACATCGTTTTCAATGAGCAATATCCTTCTGATCTGAGGTTTTTCCATATCCATTTATAACTATAAAAATCTCTTTAACATTAACGTCACCGTTGAGCCTTTGCCTAATTGGCTGGAAAACTCAATGTGCCCCCCCCAAAATTTGACGGCCTGGGCCACTTCATCCATTTCTAATGCTTCGGCCGGCAGTTGTGGGGTTTGCCCGTCCAGTTGTTGTAGCTTATTGCTGGCGATGCCGATGCCGTTGTTGCGGAAAAAGAAATGCACCCATTCATTCTTTTCTTCGATGGTTATCCACACATCCGAGCCTTCAAAAGTATCATTCAGCATTATTGTCAATAGGGTGTGGAAGGTCGAGTACAGCTCGTTAGGTGACGCCAACACTAGGGAAAGCAGACGGGGTGAATTTACCTGGATTTTGATGGCCCTTAATGCGGCGTATTCGGTTAGGGAGCTGACGGCTTTTTTTAGGGCTTCTTGCCCGTTTATCGGATAACAGCCTAAGTTTTCCGCGAGGCTTTCGATATCAATGTTCATTTGGGCATTGACCGATTCCAGGGTGGCCAAGGTCTCTTCGATTTTGCCCTTAATGCTTGAAAGTGCGAAGCCTTTTTCTGCAGTGGAGGTCGCCGCATCCTCTAAAATCGTCAAAGCGAAAACCATGGTGGCGAAATCGTTGCGCATCTGAAAATTAAAACGCTCGAACATTTGCTCTTTTAAGCGGTAAATGGCTTTTAGTTCAGTGACGTCCTCCAATTCGCATAAAATCCCTATGATTTCGAACACCGGTACGGATTCGTCCGTCTGGAGGTTCATATCCTGTAATTTTAAAGGTTGGATATGTAAAATAAAATCCCGTCCGGCCTTAAAATGCGGGATAGGCAATGAAAGCATTTCCCGGTCAAAAATGGCCTTTTGCATAATGAGCCGGGCTTCCGGCGCATCGTAGCCAGTCACGGCCGCTATAAAATCCATGGCCGTTAAATTGTAAAGTTTTAAGTCCTCGGATTTCGCCAGTTCTTCCATATTATTGTTCAGCAATAGCACCCGCCCAAACAAATCGTACAAGACACCGCCAGTGTTCAGGCTATTAAACACCTGCTGCAATTCGGCTATCCGTTTATCCAATAACACCAATGATTTGCTGAGCATCTGATAAGGTTTTGAACCTTGGCTAAAGCTTAAGTAAGACAAAATATTATTTTGTTCTTGTGCCTCACGTTTTTGCCATTCTTGCCGATAATATAAGATTTCACTGATCTGCGTCATAAACGCATGGGTCAAATCGAGGAATTTTTGTGTAGGCCGCACCGCCTTGGATGCTACGGTAAATGCCCAAAAGCCCAAAATATCCCCGGCAAAAATTAAGGGGGCCAAATATTGCTGTTCTTCAATGGCTATAGGCCTTAAATAGGGGCGTTCAAGTAACAACGGTTTTTGTTCCTGGATAACGGTGCTATAGGGTGTCCGGTGGAAATCGCGGCGGGCCTCGCCCACATCGGAAATGCTGCAATTGAAGGCCTTGATTTCTTTTAAACGGTGGTCATCGGGAACGCGCTCCAGAAAAATCATACGGTTTAAGTTTAAGGTCTGGTTAATCATGATGATTAATTGTCCCCAAGGGTCTTGGGAATAATAAAAACTGACAGGGAAAGCCTTTTCCTGCAGATTGACAGACAAATTGAATAGCATGGCGTCGAGCACTTGGTTTTCTTGGACAATACGGTAACGCCAGGCTACGGCAAAAGCTAACCATTGCGCCGTCAATAAAGGGACTGGCGGCACCCAAAAAAACATCCCTTGGAGCGCTAGCCAACAGGCCAAGGTGTAAACCAACGAAAACACCAAGGACAAACCCAAGGCATGCTGGAAATCCATTTGCTGGCAAAACATCAGCGTCGCCAATGTAATCACCAAGATCAACGGTAACATCCAAATATCCGGCAATACCCCAATAGCCCTTTGGGCCAATAATGTATCCAGGCCAAATGCATGGTAAAGCACGTCGGAAGTTTCATGGCTAGCGGTTGACAGGGGGGTAAAGTAAGTGCTCAAAGGTTCCAAACCATAGATGCCTACCAATACGGTGTGTCCTGCGATAAGCTCCTTAACTAAGCCGCCTGCCGCCGCTTGGGCCAATTTGACTTTAGGTATCCGCGCGCTACCGCCAATGAAATTAATTAAGTAATCCGGAGCCGCCAACTCCGGTGGCCCGCCCAATAAAGTCTGGGCTGCACGGTATTCCAGGCTTGCGAAACTCCGTCCATCAATGCCGATAGTGCGGCGCTGGGTGCGGTAAATGCCGCTTTGGTTGGGTGCGGCTTCCACTAAACCAACCGTCAGGTTTTTACCCAGCGCCGCTGCGGGAAAATCCTGTAACTTAGGTGGGGAATAAGGGTCGCTGTTTAAGACATGCCGGCCAAAAACAACTTTGCCGGAATCCGCCGCCAATTGATAGAAATTGGCGGATACCCGTTCGGGCAAGAAGTTAAACACGACTTGTTTTGCATCTTGCGCCAGTAAGCCCTTTAGCAAAGGCAGCCAGACCTCATCGCCGCGTTCGGCGTATTGTTTGTCACCATCAAAAACGATCAATTGCCCGGAAGCGCTGGCGTTAATGTAATTGCGCATTAAATGGTCGTAAGCAAAGCCATTCAGTGGATTAAAGACGGCAAAAATATGCGCGAGCCACACTAAAGAAATAATGGCCGCGCCAATATTTAATGCAGAGTATCGCTTATTGTTGATGGGCATTTAGATTAAAAATTTATTCTGAATGTAAGTGTTTGTATTATATTAAAAACTTTAATTTTGGTTTTTGTATGTCGTGGCGTCTGTTGGGTTTGAAAGGAGCTGACCGGGATAATGCCCTTGATTGTGGGTTCAGGGGATTATTTTACACCACATTTGATGTGGGGGTTTTGATTGGCGCAGGTGTTGGCAACCTTTTGTGGCGCCACCATTCCGGTATGGGTTGGGGCCAGGGCTAAGGATGGCAACCGCAAATATAGGCGATGGGGCACCTGCTTAAGCCCTTTAGGGAAGCCGAAGCGTCTTGTCTTCAGGGCGTATATGAATGGCATTGCTTACTCCGGGGCTGTAGAAAGGTGCTGCCTACACTAATACATAATTGTTTTTACTATGTTTTTTCGTCAACAACACTATCGGTAGCCCCGCCGCCGCGACACTACCCATTTGGGTGTTGGGCCTATACGGACAGGCTTATCAAATGGATTACGGCACAGCGGCGGCCCAATACGGGTTAGTGGTAGGCTTTTGCCTAGTTAATGTGCTGTAGGGGCGACGACACATAAAAAATGTTGGGGGTTATTGCTCTCAAACCGGATGACCCTATTGACAATATCCTCTGCGCTGCTGTCACCGATTGGGCCGGCCGTGACCCGTCCAGTGGCTGAACTGACCAGATGGACGTAACTCTGGTAAGGGCCGCCAGCCACCGTTGTGTTGGTTAAAAACTTAGCCTCACCGTACAGAGGTATGTCATTCGGAGCCTCGCTGCCGGGATTGCAGGCACCGAAAAAAATCAAGCCGTCCGCCGTTACTAAGGCGTTCAGGGAGTTGGTGAACAGCAATAAGCGTTCCGGGGATATTTCAACGTATGACTTTAGGTTGAACAGCGGTTCGCGGCAAACCACTTCACAGATATTGATGCGGGATTCCTGTATCTCCTTACGGGCAGTTGCCAGTTTCTCGGAAGAACAATAACGCTTGAAGCAAGCTTGGTCTAACGGCTGTAGCTGTTTTTCCAGTCCCTTTAACTGATGCCGGATGTCGATGGGATCCATCTGCACCAGTTCCAGCCAATGTGCGGAGATATAATCGGTAAATATTTGATTTTTATTGATATTAAATTCAATCGACAAAACCTCCCTAAGTCCAGGTTGGGATTCGGAAAATTGCAGCAATTTGCCATGGGTGCCAGTTATCGTGAAATCTTGCCAAAACACCTGGTCATTGAGTATCGGGCCATCGAAACCGCCATGGCCGATAAAAATTAGCCGGTCAAAAGGGGGAGGCTGTTGTAATATTTGTCCGGCCTGTTGGTAATAATCCTCCCAACTCCAAATATCACGCATTTGCCTGACATCCGCCTTAAAGCGGTTGCGATAAAAGGCCGCTATTTTGTCGGCGGGTTTCTCGGCCCACCTCTTGCTCCCAATGGTGCCGGAATCTCCGCTCAGCAAAGGCACAATCAGTACCCGCCTTGGCGGTTGCAAATAGCTCAAGGCCCCATGTGTGGACTGGCACGACAATAAGATAGCATCTACGCTGTAAACACTGTTCGTGCACAACCACAACAAAAAAGTAGCCAGAAACCGGATGCTCAGACTATTGGTCACGACAAGGCCTCATTAAAAAGTCCAGGTGCTGGTATATTGCCCTTACATTATGGGCCAGGGAAGTATTGGAACCACTAATAATTTGGGGCAAAATTAATTTTACCCTGAAACAAGAAACCTGTGCCCATCTTTGGCTAATCGACGGAACAATGGCAACCGCTAACCTTTTTAAAAACATACCCAAACATTTGCCCGAAGAGTTGTTTGAAACCTTATGCAAAACCGGGCAGGTGCATATTGAGCGGATTGTGTCCAGAGGCCATGTGACAGCGGAAGCTTATTGGTATGACCAGGATTGGGCGGAATGGGTGGTGTTGCTGCAAGGGCGTGCGGTGCTTGCGTATGAAGGCAGCTCGTCCATCACCCTGAATCCCGGGGACTATGTGCTGATACCTGCACATACCAAGCATCGGGTGGAATGGACGCAGGAGGATGCCGATACGGTTTGGCTGGCGGTGCATCTGCTGGAACCGCCAGCGGGTTAGTAACTTCGCGGACAACAACCCGAAGCCCGGCAACTTTGGCCATAGGGCGCCCTATGTTTTCAAGCACCCGTATGGCTTAAAATTTGGCTATGTCACCGTTAATTGTGGAAGCCTTAAATGACGCGGCTTTGAGCGAAAGCCGCAATCCGCATTAAATAAGGCTTTGCGCCGAACATAAAATTTTTTCAACAACTAACAGTGACATAGCCTAAAATTTAGATAATCGCTGACTGTTTGATGATCCGTCTTAATTTACGCATAAAACCCTCCATAGGCTTTCTTTTGTAATGGTTCATGATGCCGTCAACTTTGTTGTAGACTTGGTCGTGCATGTGGATTTTTCTTTGCATGGCGTTTTCCTCATTTTGAATGGCAAGGGTTAATGGGGTCGGTAACTGCGCATTTGCCCAACCAGCACGCCTTGGATTTCAACTTGCTCAGGGCGGTAGGAAAGGGCGGTCATGGTGGCATTGGCGGGCAGCAGCAAGACTTGGCCTGCGTTTTGCTCAATGTATTTCAAAGTGGCTTCGGAATTTTCGATGAGGGCGACGACAATCTCGCCGTTATTGGCGAAGCTGCGTTGCTCGATCACCACCCAATCACCATCAAAGATTCCGGCTTCAATCATGGAATCGCCTTTCACTTGCAGGACATAGCAAGGTTTGTCGCTTTTTAGGGCTTCGGGCACGGTCATGTAACTGACGGTTTCCAGGGCTTCAATCGGTTTGCCGGCGGCGATGGAACCGACAAAAGGTAAGCCTTGTTCAACAGCATCCCCTTCCATACGGGCTTGGGCGGTCAACCGGACCCCCCCTTGCTTATTGCCATTAAACGGTTCCACTAGACCCGCATTGATCAGCGCCATGATGTGTTTGTACAAGGAGCCGCGCGAAGCCATGTCCAATGCGGCACAAAGTTCGTCCAAACTGGGCGGGCGGGTAAAGTGGTCTTGGTTGTCGCGGAGAAAATTAAAGATTTCCCGTTGGCGGCGGGTCAATACGTCCATGGGGGGGGCAGCTCTCTTGGTTGGTTTAAACTTGGTGTTAGCTTAACAAAATTTTTTCATAACGCAAGAAAAAAGAGAACAAAAAGAAAACACAATGGTTTCATAGCAGGGAGGCAAGCCAAGTTTCCACGTCGTGGAGCACTTGCCCGCGTTCGGGTTCGTTGAACACTTCGTGGTATAAGCCTTTATAAAATTTAAGAGTTTTGTCTTTAGAGCGGGCCTGCCCGTAAAGCAGGTGCGCCCCGGCGGGGTCGACAATTTTGTCTTCGCTGCCTTGCAGGACAATAAAGGGCAGGGTGATTTTGTCCAATTCGCTAGTGGCCCGGTGCATGGCTTTCAACAATTCCGCCGCCAAGCGTGCTGGCGTTTTGCCGTGGAAAACCAGCGGGTCATTGGCGCACGCCGAAACGGTTTCCGGGTCACGGGAAAGGGTGCGGGTGTCCAGAGCCATCAAGCCTTGTTTGGGCGCAATGATGGAGAGCAGTTTGCCAAGCATGATGATGGCGGGAGGGATGTTTGCGCTGACTTTGAGGCTGGGCGAGGAAATGACCGCGCCGTGGAATTTGTCCTGATGGTCGATCAGGTAGTGGGTTGCCACTAGCCCGCCCATGCTATGGCCGAGCAGAAAAATGGGCTTGCCGGTTTGGGCGTTGTTGACGAGCTGGTAAAAAGCCGTCAGCGTGTCGGTGTAGTCGTCAAAACGCTCAATATATTCGCGGCGGCCTTCGGATTTGCCATGGCCAATATGGTCAAAGCCATAGACGGCGTAACCCAGGTTGGCAAAATGCGCGGCGAGGCGCCCATATCGCCCGCAATGTTCTCCAAGCCCGTGGACAATCAGCAGCACGGCCTTGGCATCGGCTTCGGGGCGCCATGCCTGATAATAGATGTTGGCGTTGCGCACGCCTTGAAAATAGCCTTCGATGTGGTTCATAGCGCGTCCAAATTTAAGTGTGTGGCGGCCCAAGCGGCACCGTCAATTTAGCCGTCATCAAGGATCCACTTTATCATTGAAGGGTAAGGCTTTATCCCCATTGCTTCCGCCCGCTTCCCGTCGGCTGTGAGCCCAAGCCATTGCAGCATAGGCACACCAAAATACCGCCCTTTGGTAAAGTTTTCAATGAGTGATTCTGACTCGCCGCGATAGCCCCCATCGTGAAACACGCAGGATGGCTCCAAGCCGAGATGCACCAATGCGGCATAAGACCAGGCGATTGCCATCATTTCCTCGGCGGCTTTCATGCCCACGTTATTTTGGGTTTGCTGCCTTTTTTGTGCCGAAATGACTGCCAAATGCCCGGCCTCATGCAACAAGTCACCTGGGTGGAGCAGTTTGGATTCGTCGATAAGGATGGTGCCGTGTTCTATGCTGATGCCTGGCAGGAATGTTTGCCGGGCCAATTCGGTTTTCTTTACCGGGATGCCAATGTCAAGAAAAAATTGTAGGATTTTCTCTTTCGTAGCCAGTTCAAGGTTGTCAGTCATAAGCGCAAGTCCTATAGTTGGTGTGGGGGTAACGGCAAACAAGGTTAGGCATCAGGAAAATGCAGGCATCATCGATGCCATGCGGTCATTTTTGTGTTATCGAAAAAGAAATGGCGGGGCGCCTCGCGGCAATTATTTAATCGGGTTCCCGCACCCTAAGGCGGCACGGCCTTCGGGCCTTAGGTGCTCCGGCGTTAATGTCCAATGCGATGATACGATAGCCGCCTTTACCTTCAAAACAAAAATAATTGGGCGCTAGCCGGGCAATACGGGGTTTATGGCTATCTGGCATTAAAAAACCTAGCGGTTTTAAATGGCTATGTTTTTGCAATAGAGGGGCCATGTCGGGGAAGCCGCCGCAGAAGTGCCTTGGCAGTTTGCCATAATGCCGTGCTTAAGCGAAAATGCCGGCCTCTTTCCCGGAATTTGGGATGCTGGTTGAGTCCAGTTCCCATAAACCTCCCCATACAATCTCTTATTTTCAAAACCATGGATCTTATATTACTGATTAAAGCCTTTATTTTAGGCATTGTTGAGGGCTTGACCGAATTTTTGCCAGTGTCGAGCACCGGGCATTTAATTCTCGTTGGCGACTTACTGAGTTTTAACGATGACAAAGGCAAAGTGTTTGAAATTGTCATCCAGGTCGGGGCGATTTTGGCGGTTTGTTGGGAATACCGCGTCAAAATCGCTACGGTCATCAGGGGCCTGCCTAGCCAGCCATCAGCGCAAAAATTCGCCTTGAACTTGGCGGTCGCCTTCATGCCGCTGGCCGTTTTGGGGTTGTTGTTTGGCAAATTTATCGATGTGGTCTTGTTTAAGCCCATTCCCGTGGCATTGGCGTTTATTGTCGGGGCTTTTGTGATTATTTGGGCGGAAAAACGTGACCATAAAATCCGTGTGCAAGAGGTTGAAGATTTGTCTTGGCAAGATGCGTTAAAGTTGGGTTTCGCCCAAGCCTTCGCATTGATTCCCGGGACTTCGCGCTCAGGGGCTACCATCATCGGCGGCCTGCTGTTCGGCTTGTCCCGTAAGGCCGCAACCGAATTCTCATTTTTTCTGGCCATCCCGACCCTAACGGTTGCCAGTGCTTATAAGCTATACAAGCATCGTGAAGCGTTGGATTTTGCCGCCGACGCACCTTATTTTGCAGTAGGTTTGGTCGTGGCATTCCTTAGCGCCTTAATCGCCATCAAGGCTTTGTTGCGCTACATCAGCCACCATGATTTCATCGCTTTCGCGTGGTACCGCATCGTCTTTGGCCTAATTGTGCTGGCAACGGCGTATAGCGGTTTGGTGCAGTGGACACCTTGACACCAGAATTGATTAAGGCCGCCCTGGCGGCAGCCCCGGCAAGCCCGCAGATATTTATCGGGTACAGCGGTGGCGTCGATTCACATGTCTTGTTGCATTTGTGCGCATCCAGCGTCATGCTGAAAGGAAGGGTCACAGCGGTTTATGTGCATCATGGCCTGCAAGCCGAAGCGGGTCAGTGGGCGGTACACTGTGAAAAGGTTGCCCATGGTTTAGGCGTTAGTTTCAAATCATTGTGCGTCAACGCCCGTCCGCAAACTGGCGAAAGCCCTGAAGAAGCGGCCCGAAATGCGCGTTATGCGGCGTTGGCGGCGTTACTGGGCCAAGATGATGTGTTGCTGGTCGCCCAGCACCGTGAAGACCAACTGGAAACGGTCTTGTTGCAGCTGTTCCGTGGCAGCGGCTTACGCGGTTTGTCGGGTATGCCGGAGCGCATGGCGTTTGGGGCGGGATGGTTGCTGAGGCCGTTGTTGGATATTCCCAAGCAAGCGATAACGGAATATGCCCAAAGCCATTCGTTGGGTTGGGTGGAAGACCCCAGTAACCAGCACAGCGACTATTACCGCAATTTTTTACGTAACGAGATTGTGCCCTTGCTGAAACGGCGTTGGCCCGCTGTGGACAAAACCGTGGCGCGCGCCGCCGGGCATTGCGCCGAGGCCCAAACGCTGCTGCACCGGTTTGCCGGCCAGCTAAGCGACACCGCCATTAATGCCGACCATACCCTGTCGGTCAGCCACCTGTTGGCACTGCCCGAGGTTGAGCAAAAACTGCTGGTCCGCCATTGGTTGCAAGGCTTAGGCGAAAAAATGCCCTCACAAAACGTCCTCAAACGGCTCCAATCCGAAGTGCTGGCAGCCCGGGCGGACGCCGCACCTTGGGTGTCCACGTCCGGCTATCAGCTACGCCGTTATCAGGACAAGCTGTATTGCTTGCGCCCGGATGCCACGGCCCTGTTGGCTGGCGTTTGGCCTAAAGGGCAACAGTCCTTTGCCATCACCGGACAACGGCGGTTGGCCTGCGTCCCTTCATCACGCGGCATAGCCAAAGCGGTTTGGGAACAAGCCCATGTGGACATACGCGCACGGCAAGGCGGCGAGAAAATCCGTCTTCCCCATCGGCAAGGCCGGCACAGCCTGAAAAACCTGTATCAGGAAGCGGGTGTCCCGCCATGGGAAAGGGAATTGATGCCACTGATATATCTGGATGGCCAGTTGGCGGCGGTGGGGGCGAATTGGATTGGCGCGGAGTTTTATTGCGAAGCGGAGGCCGGGTGCATGGCTTTTGTTGTGCAAACTGCCGGTTGACCCCCGGCCTTCCTGTGGACGGCAACCCCGTTATGGCGCTGCCGGTGCCACCGTAGATGCGTTGCAGTACCAGTCCCTACGCCGGGTCAACTGCCAAAACCTCACTGTAAACCGAACCTTGCCCAAAGCGCACCGTCAACTTGTCGCCCACCTGCACTTGCGTGCTGGAGCGTACGACATGCCCTGAAGCCGTCTCCGTCGCTAGCGCATAACCCCGGTTTAAGGTCGCCAACGGGCTTACCGCGTGTAAAGTTTGGCTATGCGCCGCCAGCTGCTGGTTAAGCCGGGCCAGTTTATGGCGCATGGCATTTTCCAAGCGTTGTTGCAAATAGGCTTGCTGTTGTTGGAACTGGCTGATTTTTGCCGCCGGATGGTGTTGCCATAGCCGCGCGGTTTTGGCTTCCAGCCAATGTTGGTGATGGCGCAGTTTCCTTTGGACCGCTTGGTTCAGGCGCATTTCCAATTCATCCAGGCGTTGGGCGTTGCTGGCGAGTTTTTGCCCTGGATGCTGCTGTTGCAGGCGTTGTTTAAGCCAGTCCATGCGCTGTTGCTGCTGCCCGATCTTGCGCCGGACCAGTTGTTGCAAACGCCGCTCAAGCCCGACCAATTGTGCCAGCCAGAGTGGCCCGTCGGGCGTGGCGTGCTCGGCGGCGGCGGACGGGGTTGGCGCACGGGCGTCGGCGACAAAATCGGCAATGGTGAAATCGGTTTCGTGGCCGACGGCGGAGATCACCGGAATGGCGCTGGCAAAAATCGCCCGCGCCACGGTTTCTTCATTAAACGCCCACAAATCTTCCAGCGAGCCGCCGCCGCGCCCGACGATCAGCACATCACAATGCCCGTGGTCATTGGCGGTGGCGATCGCCTTGGCGATTTCATGCTTGGCATTGTCGCCCTGCACGGCAACCGGATAAATGATGACTTCCGCCACCGGAAACCGCCGCTTCAACACCGTCAAAATATCCCTGACCGCCGCGCCGCTGGGCGAAGTGACCACGCCTATGCAATCGGGCAGGGCAGGCAAGGGCTTTTTATGTTGGGCGTCGAACAGGCCCTCGTCCGCCAACTTGCGTTTTAGCGCGGCAAACGCCAATTGCAACTCGCCTTCGCCTGCCGCTTCGATGCTCTCGACGATCAACTGGTAATCGCCACGCGGCTCATACAAACTGACCTGCGCCTTCACCCGCACTTGCTTGCCATTCTCCGGTTTGATTTTCAGCCCGCGCTGTGAGTTTTTGAACATCGCACAACGCACCTGCGCCTGGGCGTCTTTCAGGGAGAAATATAAATGTCCGGAAGAAGGCGCGCTTAAGTTGGAAATTTCCCCTGCCACCCAGACAGACCAGAAATGCTCGCTGAGCAATTGTCCGACGGCGCGGTTAAGCTGGGAAACGGTTAGGGTTTTGTGGATTCCGGTGGGGTTTGAATAAGGCATAAGGGGAGTTAATGTGAATCTACCTGCTAGGGGAACAATAAGCTATGGCCGACAGGCTTTAATTGTTAAGTGATGGCATCCGGATTTTCGTGAAGCCGTCAAAATGCGTTTTAAATTCTGCGCGTAGCTGTTGTTTTTGGTTTTGCAGAACCTCAACCAACAATTGCCATGCCACTTGTTTTGCCGGAGGCAATTGTTGCAAAAATTGAATTTGCACACATAAATCTTGGTGTGCGCCTAAATTGTCTTGCAGTCTTTTCAAGCTGTTGAGTAGTTTTTCGGTGTTTTCATCAGGGTAAAACTCACCAAAAAACTCTAATAGATAACGCAGTTTCTTACACCGCTTGCGCAAATCATGAAAAATCTCATCGGGCGTATCTAAGGTGATTGACTGTCCCTGCTTTAAGATCGCCAAGTAATTTAGCCGGATACGTTTGTCAGCAAAATGCCCAATAGGGCGATTGGCAAATTGGGCTTTCATCGTCTTTGGCGTATAGAGGAAAACTGACCAATCCGTTAACAATTTTTGGTAACGCCCAGAACCAAGCACTTTCACCATTTCATCATAAGCCATAGCTTGTTCCGCCAGTAAGTGCTGATTTAACAGTAATAAATCATGTTCAGTAGTGGCTGGCAATAGGGTTTTGTAATATTGCAAATGCTCTAAGTGGACATCCATATCACGCACTTTGCTGGTCGCACCAAACAACCAAAAAAATTCAGCGCGGAAATGCCCAATAGCCTGTTTATGAAAAACTTGTTTGAATTGGCTTAATAAACAACGGGTGCGACGTATGGCGACCCGGTAATCATGCAAAGATTCCGTGTCGCTACGGTTTAGAACATCATTCTTATTTTTGCGGATGGTGGCAAATAATGACAAAAGAATCGCGTTTATGGCTTCTGGTATTGTATTTTCTGTAGATAGCTTAAATTTTTTCATAGCAAGGTCGGCCCATATAGTGCGTAGCATAGCGTAGTGCGGCTTTCGCGGCTTGGATGCCCCGGCTTCCTCTATGGACTTAATGCCGTTCATAGCCAATCGCAAGAATACGCTTATCCTATTGGGTTTCCTAATAAATAGGGCTGATAAGCGGCAATCCTGAATTAACAGGGCAACGCGCTGCGACAAATGGTGGTTGCCGCGTGTGGCGTTGTTGGAAAGCTTACAGGCCAGACAGGTGTGAAATCGTTGGCAGGCCAATGGTTTTAAATATAATTCATTAATTTTTAAAGAATTATATTGTAGTTTTTAGTCGCAATATATATGGCATTTTATTTGCTTTAATTATAGCCAGCCATGATTGTCCGCATCATGGGCCAATGCGTTTTACGCGATGTTTTTCTACTAGAACCGAGGTATTGATATGATCGAAGTTATTGTGTTTTGCTTGTTGGCACTAGCCATTACTGCCTATGTTTTTCTGCCCTCCCAACGTTCCAATGCCAGCAAATTGGCAAGGGAATTGGACATCCCGGAAGATTCAGTGCTAAGACGGCACTTCCTCACCCATTTACGGTACGAAGACCCCTTGCTCGCCACTGAATTGGAAAAACGCTTGGCAAGGGGTTAATTCCTAAGGGTCGGGGCTAATTAAGCACAGGTGTTTGGCCACATACTCCGGTGTCCAGTAACGCCGAAGTATGTGGGCTGTAAAGAACGTTGTGACAAGGGCCGGAACAGTTTACCCATAGTGTAGGCGTGATAGCGACCCCGTCCCGTAGCGCTTTGGAGCAGGGATGCCGTAACCTTGATATGACTTAAGTAACGGATACGCCAAGAAGATCACGAAAAATAGTGACCTAGTGCCCTTCGTGGTGAATACAAAAGCTTAAAAGGCTTTTGGAGGATTACTTATAAATCCTGCTTTATATCCGCTTGTAGGGTAGGCCAGCGGATAAACGCAAAAACCCAAATCATGGCGATGTTGACGATAGGGACCAATAACACCAACACCCACCAAGCCTCGAAACCGGCTTTCCGCACGATGCGGATACCCAGCCATAGGCAAAACGCCACATACACTGGCAGCAATACAAAAAACAACGTCATCATCGGTCCCCCATTTCATTTTCATCACGCAGGTTAGGCCAAGGCAGCAGGGCCAATTGCATGAAAACCAACAGCAGGCCGAAACCGGGCAAGAACACCAGCGCCGCCCAAGCCGGATGAAAACCGGCTTTCCTATAGATCAAACCCACCGGGATGAAAATTAACAGGCCGACAATAAAAACCTGAAAGACTTCGGGGAACATCATCATAAATCACCGTCCTTTTTTAAGAGCTCTCTGTAAGGCAATTTTGCGATAGCAAACCGTTAACGGCTTCGAAGGGCTGGCGGATTGCCCGAAGGCGAAGCCGCCAGCCCTATCCGCTTAAGCCAACTTCCCTTTAATGAACCCAAGCACATCCGCTAAAGCAAATTCTTCATTCTCTTTTGAAGTCCGGCTTTTGTATTCAACAATCCCGTCATCCAAACTTCTGTCACCCACGACGATGCAATGCGGGATGCCGATCAGTTCCATGTCCGAGAACATGAAACCGGCGCGGACTTTGCGGTCGTCCAGCAACACTTCCAGGCCTGCGTTTTGCAGATCCTGATACAAGGTTTCCACCAACGCGCGTAGGCGTTCTGACTTGTGCATGTTCATCGGCAATATGGCGACTTGGAACGGGGCGAGGTTTTTCGGCCAGATGATGCCGCGCCCGTCATGGTTTTGTTCGATGGCCGCCGCGACCACGCGGGAAATGCCAATGCCGTAACAGCCCATCAGCATGATTTGGTGTTTGCCGCCTTCGTTGATGATGCCCGCCTTCATGGCGCCGCTGTATTTGCTGCCGAGCTGGAAGATATGGCCGACTTCGATGCCGCGGGCCAAGGTGAGGTGGCCTTTGCCGTCGGGGCTAGGGTCGCCTTCGACGACGGTGCGCAAATCGGCGGTTTCGGGCACGGGCAGGTCACGTTCCCAATTGACACCCTGGATATGTTTGCCGTCTTGGTTCGCGCCGCAGACAAAATCCGCCATCAGCGGGACGCTACGGTCGGCGATGATGGGCATGGCCAAACCGATGGGGCCGATGGAGCCGGGTTTGCAACCGCAAGCAACGATGATTTCTTCTTCGCTGGCGAAGGTCAGCGGCGAGAAAACGCCTGCGAGTTTTTCGGCCTTGATGGTGTTCAATTCATGGTCGCCGCGTAGCAGCAAGGCCACCAAAGTGTTTTCTGCTTCGCCTTTGACGATCAAGGTCTTCAGGCATTGGGTGGACTGAATCGACAAAAATGCACAGACTTCGTCAATGCTGTGCTGGTCAGGCGTATCCACCAAAACCATTTCCATCGTTGGGGCAGGGCGTGTGCCGGTAGGCGCAAGGGCTTCGGCTTTTTCGACATTCGCCGCGTATTCGCTTATCGTGGAGAACGCAATCCCATCTTCGCCAGAATCTGCCAAAACGTGGAACTCATGCGACACCGCCCCGCCTATCGAGCCGGAATCGGCGATCACCGCGCGGAACTTCAGGCCAAACTGGTTGAAGATATTGGTGTAAGCGCGGTACATCACTTCGTAAGTTTCTTGCAAGGAAGCCTGGTCCAAATGGAAGGAATAAGCATCTTTCATGATGAATTCGCGTGAGCGCATCACGCCAAAACGCGGGCGGATTTCGTCGCGGATTTTGGTTTGGATCTGGTAATAGGTGATCGGCAATTGTTTGTAACTTTTCAATTCGTTACGCGCCAAATCGGTGATGATTTCCTCATGCGTGGGGCCTAAACAAAAATCACGGTCATGGCGGTCTTTCAAACGCGCCAATTCCGGGCCGTATTGTTCCCAGCGTCCGGTTTCCTGCCACAATTCAGCGGGTTGCAAAGTCGGCATCAGCACTTCCAAAGCCCCGGCTTTTTCCATTTCGTCGCGGGTGATTTTTTCGACCTTGCGCATCACCCGCAGGCCCAGCGGCAGCCAAGTGTACAGCCCGGCGGCGAGTTTGCGGATGAGCCCGGCGCGTATCATCAGCTGGTGGCTGATGATTTCAGCGTCGGCAGGGGTTTCTTTGACGGTGTTGAGGGGGAACTGGGTTGTGCGCATGATGATTACAGTTTGCCAATAAAAAGCGGGTATTTTACAGATTTTTGCTGGCTTCCCAAGTGTTTGCGGGTTTTATCGGTTATTCCTGGCCATTAGGCGTGCCCGGACAGCCGTCCATTAAGCCCTGGGCGGGACGGGGTTCGCAACCCCGTCCCAAACGTTTTGAAATGCCGACAATCAATCAAAACGTTATGGAACGGGTAGCAAACCCGTTCCAGCAGCTTAGGCTGCTCTTCGGCACTTTCAGATTAACGTTTAACTTTAATATACTCCCCCCGCGCTTCACGGTTAGAGCCCACGACGATCCGTTGCAAGCCATTGGCCGTCTGCTCCAAGGTGCCCGACACTTCAACCTGTTCGCCTGTAAACGCCTGGCCAACATAAGTGGCGGTGAAGCTGATAACCGTTTGGATGGTCGGGTGGTCGGTCACAAACTGCGCCGGATAATCAAAGCTGTAGCTGTCATCAGTGATTTTGCATTGCACCGTGACCGCCCCGTATTTTTGGCAACCGTCAGCTTCGGCCTCACTGGCATTCAGCAAGCTGAGGTCAAATTTTCGTCCGTTAATCAGGGCCTTGTTATGTTTGCGCCGTTCATGCCAGACATATTCTTCATAATTTAAATCCGCTTCACGGCGTTGGTAAGATTGTCGCCAGTCGGTTTCCATCAAATCCTCCAACTTGCCTAGCGCAATCAAGTCGCGCACTAAAGCCCGGCAGCGTTGGAAAGTTGGGCGGTCATAACAGACCAGATCAATGTCCGAGGCGGGGTTTTGCACGCCTAAGAGCACCGACCCCGTTACGCCCAGGCTAGCCAAATCCAAGCCGTGCCGTTGCAATAATCGCCCTAGTTGATATAAATCTTGTTCCACGGCATCTTGCGGGAGCGTCCGCATGATCGCTTCCAAGCGCCCGCGCGGCTGATGGTGCCGGCTGATTTGCGGTATCGCGACGGCGTGCAGGTCGGCGGCCAGGCGTGTGGAAAAATGCAGGTAATCAGGGTGGTGCGCTTGCAAATAGGTGTTGGCGGCATGGGTGGGGTATTTTTTCCAGCCTGAAGCTTCCAAGACATAGCGCAAGAAACACAGCACCTTGCCATTTTCAATGCCGTGCGCCACCACGGCAAATAACAGCCCTTCGGCGGTTTCTATAAAATCTTTCGGGTAAAATAAGGGGGGGGTATCCATCAGGTATCACACAGGGTAAGCAAACATGTTTGCTGTTATTATGCCATTGAAGAGTCCTTTCAGGTTTTTATACCCTCTCTGGGGCACAAGAAACCTGAAAGGACTAGCTTCCACGATTTCATCATTTACTTTCTTATGCCCAGATTAGCAAATTATTTCACCCGCGCACTTTGGCTTAAAGTCCACCTGTATATCGCACTTTTGGGCGGATTTTTCTTTGCCTTGATAGGGCTGACGGGAAGCCTGAACGTTTACCGTGCCGAGCTGGACACCTTACTAAACCCAAAGCTGGTGATTGACAACCCGCAAGGGCAATACCAATCCTTGGATAAGATCGCCGCCGCCGTCAAAGCCGCCCATCCGGACCGCCACGGCAGTTGGACGCTGGAGATGCCACAATCTCCCAATCAAATGCTCACGGCTTGGTTTGAAAAGCCGCAAGAAACCTATTTTGATTATTACGCGCCGCTGATGGTGTCCGTGAACCCTTACACCGCCGAAGTGGTGGATAGCCGTTTTTGGGGGAGTACGGCGATGACGTGGTTGCTGGATGTGCATACCCAACTTAAGCTGGATCAATTCGGCTGGCAATCTGTCGGTGTGTTGGGCGGGCTGATGATGGTGTCCATCGTCACCGGATTAGTTTTATGGTGGCCTGTGGGAGGCTTCCGGCAAGCGTTCGCGTTCCGGCATAATAAAGGCATGATGCGTTTGCTGATGGATTTGCACCGCTGGCTGGGTTTGCTCAGTGCTGGCGCGTTGTTGGTGTTGGCGTTCACGGGCTTGCAGTTGAGTTACCCGCAAATCTTGGAAAGTTTGACGGGCGCGGAAGATATGGGGCACGGCAACAACGGCAAACCCGTATTGAGCACGGCGCGGCCTAATAACCGCCCCGTGCGTTTGGAAGAAGCTGAGTTCATGGCCCGTGGCCCGTTCCCCCGCGCCACGCTCAGGCGGGTGACCACGCCCGTCGGCGAAAACGGCACCTACCGCATCAACCTACGCCAATCCGGCGAAGCCAACCAAAAACACCCGTTCACGATGGTTTGGATAGACCGCTGGAGCGGGCAGATCAAAAGCGTCCGCGACCCCAGCCTATTTTCTTCCGGCGAAAAACTAATGACCTGGATGTGGCCTTTGCATACCGGCGAAGCCCTAGGCGAGATGGGACGGTTTGCGTGGTTTATCGCAGGGTTGTGCCCGGCCTATTTTTATGCCAGCGGTTTGTTGCATTGGCTGCATAAGCGCGGTGTGGTGCGCGACCGTCCGGTGCGTTGGGATAGGCTGCGGATCGGCGCATTGCGGTTATGGGCTAGTTGCCGGCGTATTGGGTTGGCTTGTCTGCCACATTTACAGGCCCTGTTGAAACGGGGCATGCAATTGGGCCGTTTATGGGGGGAAAGATTGGTGGTTTGGTTGGAGAAGCGGCAATAACGGAAAGCCATATCGTGCAACAATTTTGTTGTGCAAATTATTTGTTGCGCCAAGCCGGACGGATTTTCAAAACCCGTCCGGCATAGGAAGATGCGGCGACTTATTTGCCGTTTAAAAACGCCACTTAAAGAACCATTGATAACGGATGCTGAAAACCGTATTATAGCTATAAATATAGCCATAATACGAGTGAAAACTTATGAAAACCAGCACCATAGCCGAAGCCAAAAACAACCTTTCCCAATTAATCCATCAATTAGAATTAGACGAAGCCATTCATCTGACCCGTCATGGTAAACCTGTTGCTGTTATGCTATCTGAAGCAAATTACCAAAAACTCACCTCAAAAAATAATAGCCTATATCAAGCGATCCAAGAATGGCGTAGCCAAAGGGATACAGATGGGGCGTTAACCGAATCGGAACTGGGCAATCTACGGTCAGCTAGCCAAGAACGGGAATTCACATGGGACGAATAAGTTACTTGCTCGATAGCAATATCCTCTCAGAACCCGCCCGCGTAAACCCCGATAATAATGTGTTACGGAACTTCGCCGAACAGGATGGTAAATACGCAACAGCGGCGATAGTCTGGCATGAAATGGTCTACGGCTGCGAACTGCTGCCAAGCTCCAAAAGAAAAACACAAATACAATCCTACCTGGCAATGTTGCTGGCTAACGGTTTGGTGATTTTGCCATTTGATCAAGCGGCGGCAGGTTGGTATGCCAAAGAAAGGGCCAGATTAAAACGGGAAGGCAAAACTTGCTCTTATGCCGATGGCGAAATCGCCGCGATTGCCGCTACGCAGAATTTGGCTTTAGTTACCCGTAATAGCCAAGATTTTGAAAATTTCCAAGGCTTGGTTTTAGAAAATTGGTTTGAGTAAATATCCTCCGGCAAAGCCGGGGGCTTTATGCTGTGAACCGCTCAAAGCGGTAAACGGGGTCGCTAACGCGGCCCCAATATAATAGCCACCTAAAGGTGGCGCTCAGTTCCAAAGACTCAATTGCTCAATTCGCTGGTCTTCTTGCTATTGGTGACGGATATACTCCCGGATCATCGTCTCATCCCGGCCAACCGTCGAAACAAAGTAACCTCGCGCCCAAAAGTGCTGGCCGACAAAATGACGTTTTTTCTCTCCATAGACCCGCGCCATAGGGATAGCACTTTTGCCTTTGATGTAGCCTATCACCTGCGACACGGCGTACTTCGGGGGGATCGAAATCAGCCTATGCACATGATCCGGCATCAGATGCCCTTCTATAATACGGCTTTCCTTCTGACTGGCTAGCCTTCGAAAAACTTCTCCCAAATGGGAACGTAACTCCTTATACAACGTTCGTCGCCGACATTTGGGTATAAACACTACATGATATTTGCACTCCCACTTCGAGTGACTTAAGCTTTCTTTCTCGTCCATCAGGTTACTCCTCTGGCGTGCGCTTGGCGGTTCATGCTTTTGAGTTTCCTGATGGACTCCCCTAAAAATGTCAAACTTTTGCTGTCTCCCCGGCAGAGCCGGGGGATTTCTCATTATTTGTTAAGATGTGGCAACTTGGAAGTCTTCGCAAAAAAACTGAATCACTTGTTCTTGGGACGGATCATGAACATAAAATGCGCCCATAAACTTTAATTCATCATTTGTTGGCAAAATTTCTAAATGTGGAATTGAAATCAGACTTAATTAATCATAGGTAAACCCCCGGCTCTGCCGGGGGACTCCCAAAGTTTGACAATTCCGGGAATCATCGAGAGTCTCCCAATCTGTGAATCGCCTAAAGTTAAAGCATTTGGGTGAGCTGTTGAAAGATTTTGCTACCCAGAAGGAATGCAA
>Ga0082335_1000640_pt1 | contig 84353 bp, 78 predicted proteins | sample Subgrocontami58m_FD_72375 | JGI IMG/M metagenome (GOLD analysis project Ga0082335, IMG submission 72375) | Subsurface groundwater microbial communities from S. Glens Falls, New York, USA - GMW37 contaminated, 5.8 m (SPADES assembly) (version 2) ...
CCCTGCGCGCCGAGCGTGGACGCCATGTCGTCGGCGTCTGTGGCGAACTGGTTGGCGGCGGGCTCGTACCACTTGCGCTGACGCTCATTGCCGTCAATGATGATGGCGATCTTGGAGCCCGTGGCCTGCGCCGGCCCGTCCGCGCCGGGCGAGAGACCGGGGACGCTGAATGCGACGGGAGCGGTAATGAGCGCGGCGCTTGCGGCGCGGCGGAGCGTCTTGATGGTGACGCCCTGGACGACGATGGGCGCGTCCAGCTCCCACTCGATGCCATTGACCACGGGCAGCCACTCGTTGGTGAAGACCTTCCCGCTGGTGCCGTCCGTCACCACGTAGCGGACGGGGTGGGAGAACCGCATGCCCGGGGCGTCGTCAATGAAGAAGAAGAACGCGATGTCCGTGACGCGGGCGGAGAGCGCGTCGCCCTCGTCAGGCTGGATGGTGAGCGTGGAGCCGGCCGGGAACGGGTCGCGCGCGCCGTAAATCTCGGAGCCTTGGGGAATCTTGACATTCGCCAGCAGCAGGGCCGCCGCGTCGGCGACGTTCTGCGGGCGCGGCATGGGTGTGGGAGAAGCGCCGCCCCCCTGGATACGCAGACACGCCGCACGCGCGGCGGGATCAAGAACGCCCGCGCATGGGTCCGGCGTGGCGGTCGGCGCTGGCGTGGGTGTGCTCGTTGGCGCCGGTATGGGCGTCGGGGCAGGCGTCGGCATCGGGGTTGGCGCGGGCGTGTTCGTCGGCGCGGGCGTGGGCGTCCGCGTCGGAAGCGGGACAGGTGTGAACGTGGCGGCGGGTGCGGCGGTGGGGGAGGAGAGCGGCGCGGGCGCGGCGCGGGGAACGCCCTGCTCACAGGCGGCGAGCAACAGCACGATAGCCGCCAGCGCCGGTGCGATGACCCTGCCGAAATGCACCCTCGCCCTCCTCAGGGGCCAGTCGGGGCAGCCGAGTGCGCGAAAAGTTGCAGGGATAACTGCCAGGAAGCGGGATGATAATAAGTTAGCAGGCAGGGCCTGTCAAGGGCGGACCTGCCCGTTTCCGTAGATGACCCACTTGTAGCTGGTCAACTCACGGAGGCCCATCGGCCCGCGGGCGTGCATCTTCTGCGTGCTGATGCCCACCTCGGCGCCCAGGCCGAACTGCCCGCCGTCCGTGAAGCGCGTGCTGGCGTTCACGTACACGCAGGCGGCGTCCACGTCGTCCAGGAAGCGCATCGCCGCTGAGTAGTCCTCGGTGATGATGGCCTCCGAGTGGCCGGAGCCGTACTTTTCGATGTGCAGGAGCGCCTCGTCCTCACTGTCCACCACCTTGACGGCGGCCACGAGGCTCAGGAACTCCTTGCCCCAGTCCTGCTCGGCGGCGGGGACAGCGCGCAGGCTCTTGTCGTTCGCCAGCAGCGCCAGCGCGCGGCCGTCGCAGCGCAGCTCCACGCCCGCCTTCGCCAGCTCCTTCGCGATGAGCGGCAGGCCCTTCGCGGCGGCGTCCTTGTGGATGAGGACGCAGTCCAGCGCGTTGCAGACGGTGGGGCGCTGCACCTTGGCGTTGTAAACGATGCGGACGGCCTTCTCCAGGTCCGCGCTCTTGTCCACGTACGCGTGGCAGACGCCGACGCCGCCGGTGATGACGGGGATGGCGGCGTGCTCCGCCACGTAGCGGATGAGTCCGTCGCCGCCGCGGGGGATGAGCAGGTCAATGACGCCCTTCATCTGGAGCATTCTGTCCACCAGCGCGCGGTCGGTGCTTTCGATGAACTGGACGGCGTCGGCGGGCGCGCCCGCCTGGGCGATGGCGTCGCGCACGACGCGGGCCAGCGCGGCGTTCGAGTGGATGGCCTCCTTGCCGCCGCGCAAAATGCAGGCGTTGCCGGACTTGAGGCAGAGGACGGAGATGTCCACGGTCACGTTGGGGCGGCTCTCATACACGGTGGCGATGACCCCCAGGGGCACGCGCCGCTTGCCGATGACCAGGCCGTTGGGCAGCGTGCGCATGTCCGCGACCTCGCCGACGGGGTCGGGCAGCGCGGCGACGCTGCGCACGTCCGCGGCCATGCCCGCGAGTCGCTTCGGGTCGAGCAGCAACCGGTCGAGCAGGGCGTCGGTCAGGCCGTCCTTCCGGCCCTGCGCGCAGTCCTTCCCGTTGGCGGCGAGGATTTCCTCCTCGCGCGACTTCAGGGCGTCCGCTATGGTGAGCAGCGCTCTGTTCTTGACGTCGGTGGAGAGCCGGGCGAGCTGCCGGGCGGCCTGCCGGGCCTGCCTGCCCTTCGTCTCCAGCTCCTGCTGCGCGCTTGCGAGTGTCATGGCGTTCTCCCCGTGGGTGAGCCTATGCCTCATCCCCCGTGTCCCCCTTCTCCGTGGGAGAAGGGGGAGGATAAAAACGGGATTCTGGGAGGACACCTCCCAGACCCTCCGGCGGGGGCTGCGCCCCGGCACCTACGACCGTTCTGTTCGTGGTGAGTCTGTGGAATTGTGAGCGGGCGGTTGGCGGACCCTTATGGGTGCAGACCCTTGCGCCGCCTACCAGTCGGCGAAGGGGACCGCCTTCACCGCGCCCAGCTCCCCGTAGCCGATGAACGTGTAGCCCGGGTACTCCTTGAGGGTATCGCCGCGAGCGTCCAGCCGTATCTGGCCCCGCGTCTTGTCCTCCATCTCCAGGATGAAGATGCGGACGCCGGACTCGACGAGCTTCCGGATCTCCTCGGCGTGGTCGAGCGGCTTGACGGCGCCGCCCCAGCGCGCGTAGCTCACCGTCTGGTGGGGCGTGTTCCAGTACGCGTAGGTGACGCTTGCCACCTTCTCGCCCGTGCGCCCGTGGTACAGCGTGCCCTTGCCGATTGTCGCGCCGGTGTTCATTGCAATACCTCTACAGCACAACCAGGTTGTTGCGGTGCACGACCTCGTCGCCGAAGCTGTGCCCCAGAAGCTCCGAGATGCGGCTGGACTTCGCGCCCTTGATCGCCTGGACCTCCGCCGCGTCGTAGTTCACGATGCCGTAGCCGACCTGCCTGCCGGACGCGTCCTGTATGGTGACGATGTCGCCGCGCTGGAAGTCGCCGCGCGCGTCCCGCACGCCCGCGGGCAGCAGGCTCTTCCCGCCGGTACGCAGCGCCCCCGCGGCGCCGTTGTCCACGACAAGCTCGCCCCTTGCGGACAGCCCGCTCAGCAGCCAGCGCTTGCGGCTGTCCGTCTTCGCGTGTCCTGGAGGGAAGAAGGTGCCGACGCTCTCCCCCACGGCCAGGCGCGGCAGCACATTCGGGGTGCGCCCGCCCGCGATGGCGACGGCCACGCCCCAGGACGTGGCGAGCTTGGCCGCCCGCACCTTGGTCGTCATGCCGCCCCTGCCGCGCTGGGTGCCGCTGGCGCCCGCCAGTTTCTCTATGGCGTCGTCCACGCGCTCCACGCGCGGGATGAGCTTCGCGGACGGGTCAACGCGCGGGTCGGCGGTGTACAGCCCGTCAATATCCGTCAGGATGACGAGCATGTCCGCGTCCACCAGGTTCGCGACCATCGCGGAGAGGAGGTCGTTGTCGCCGAACGAGTCGTCCATGATCTCGTCCAGGGAGACAAGGTCGTTCTCGTTGATGACGGTCACGACCCGCAGCTCGGCAAGCGACAGGAGGGTGTTGCGCACGTTCAGGTAGCCGCCCCGGTCGGTGAGGTCGCTGCGGGTCAGGAGGGCCTGGGCGACGGTGATGCCGTGCCAGCGGAACAGGTCCTCGTACGCTTGCACTAGGCGGCCCTGGCCGACGGCGGCGAGAGCGGACTTGGACGGGCTGGTCTTGCTGTCCTTCGTCACGCCCAGCGAGTGCCGCCCCGCGGCGATGGCGCCCGACGAGACGAGGAACACCTCGATGCCCTGATGGACGAGCTTGCTGATCTGGCTGACCAGCGCCGCCATGACCTCCAGGTCCAGGCGGTCGGTGCCCGCGGTCAGCAGATTGGTGCCCGCCTTGATGACGACGCGTCTGTACGCGGCGGCGGAGCCGTCGCCGCCGTCGGTGGGAAGGGACGCGCCGGAAGCCGTGGAGTCCTGTTTCGCGCTCATAATGCACTATCTGCCGGATTCGCCGGGACAGATTCGGAAAAACGAGTCCATTATAGCATACGGCGGATAGGAGAAAACGCAGGTCGTCGCGGGGCTGGACGCGCGGCGTGGACGGTGTAGAATGAGGCGCGACCTACCGACGGGGAGAGAATAACGTGAAAGCCTATTGTTTCAAGTGCCGCGGGTCCAAGCAGATGAAGAGCGCCAAACAAATCACCATGCGGAACGGCAGGCCCGGCACCCAGGGCGCGTGCCCCACCTGTGGCGCAAAGATGTTCCGGCTGGGCAAGGCCTAGTCACCTCACGGTGGTCCCCCAAGCGAGGAGCGGCGCTTCTTTCACCTGGCGACGCGCTAGGGCGGCGTCTGGCGCGACCGCGACCGCTCCGGCAGTAGCCGCGCCACGACCTCGGCCACCTTCGGCAGGATGTCCCCGGACGGCCCGCGCAGGCGCACGTCGCAGAGGGGCGACAGCTCCGTATCGTAGGGATTGACCTCGACGAGGGCCGCGCCCCGCGACCGTGCTATGCCCGGCAGCGCCGCGGCGGGATACACGACGCCGGAGGTGCCCACCAGCAGCATGCAGTCGCAGAGGAGCGCCTGCTCCTGGCAGGTATCGAGCACGTCCGGCGGGATAGGCTCGCCGAACATGACGCCGTCGCCCTTGACGAGGCCGCCGCACTCCGGGCACTCCGGCGGCAGGCGCCGCGCGTCAATGGGGAACCTGGCGCGTTCGTACCGCAGCCCGCACGCAACGCAGCGCAGCTTCGTGCGGTTGCCGTGAATCTCGGAGATGCTCCTGCTGCCCGCCATCCAGTGCAGGTTGTCCACGTTCTGGGTGACGATGTGCCTCAGCACGCCCAGGCGCTCCATTTCCGCCAGGGCGTAGTGCCCTGGATTGGGGCGCGCTTGCTCCAGCGCCTCGTTCAGCTCCACGCGGTACGGCTCCGGGTCGGAGAGCTGCTTTTGCCACCACGCCCGCGGGTCCGCCAGCATGCGCTGGTAGCCGCGCATGTCCGGCTCGCCGAAGCGGGTCCACAGCCCGCCCGGGCCGCGGAACGGCGGGATGCCGCTCTCGACGGAGAGGCCCGCGCCGATGAGCGCGACGACGTGCCGGGCGTCCGCCATGAGGCGCGCCGCCCGCTCGATGTCGGGGGCCATGCCGCCGCTCGACGTTCCGGTCACGGGGATCACCTCCTCGCCCAGGCTCAAGGCAACCCGCGATGATTATAGCGTCTGAGGAGGCGCGAATCTCAGGCGCGGCAGGGCCACGGCCCTTGTGCCGCAGTCCGCTCAGATGTAGGATTGGTGCGCCGGAACTAGCTGGCAAGACGGCCTTGCACAGCAGGAATCCGTCGCCGCACGGAAAAGGAGATGGACATGGCGGACACGAAGGAGACCAAGCCGGTCGCATATGCCACGGACCCCCCTCTCATCGAGAGGCTTTTCAGCACTACTGAGTTCGCATGGCTCTGGCTCGTCGCCCGCATCTGGCTCGGCTATCAGTGGATCGACGCGGGGTCGCACAAGGTCGCCGACACCGGCTGGATGGTCACGGGTGCCTCGCTCAAGGGTTTCTGGACACGAGCGGCCGCTATCCCCGAGCAGGGCAAGCCGCCCATCGTGTTCGACTGGTACCGGGACTTCATCAAATTCCTGCTGGACAGCGGCTCCTACGTGTGGTTCGCCAAGCTGATAGCCGTGGGAGAGCTGGTGGTCGGCGTCGCCCTCGTCATCGGAGCGTTCGTGGGCATCGCGGCGTTCCTGGGCTCGTTCCTGAACTGGAACTTCATGATGGCCGGCTCCGCGAGCACCAACCCGATGCTCTTCGCCGTCGCCACGCTCATGGTGCTGGCATGGAAGAGCGCGGGGCAGTGGGGCGTGGACCGCTGGCTGCTCCCGGCCCTGGGGACTCCATGGGACCCTGGCAAGATTTTCGGGAGAGCCAAACAGGCGTCGCCGGGCAAGTGACGGCGGTAATGCGCTGACCAAGCCACGCCATGCGTCCGGGGGCGCGGGCCTTCGGGGTCCCGCGCCCGGCCTCTGTACCTTTAGCCCACCCCAGCGCATAATGAGGGGCGGAGGCGCGGAGAATGCCGGACATCGTAGCGATGGGCGAGTGCATGGTGGAGCTCTACGCGGACGGGCCGGTGGCGCGCGCATCCGTGTTCCACCGCTCGTACGGCGGCGACACGCTCAACACGCTGGTGGCCGCCGCCCGCCTCGGCTCCTCGACCCGCTACATCACCCGCGTCGGCAGCGACCCGTTCACGCCCTATTTACTGGAAGCGTGGCGCAGTGAGGGCGTGGACACCTCGACGGCGCGGCGGGTCGCCGGGCCCAACGGCCTCTACATCATCTCGCTTCTGCCCGACGGCGAGCGCGAGTTCGCATACTATCGCACGGGCAGCGCGGCCAGCACGCTGTCGCCGGAGGACGTGACCGACGACGCCCTGCGTGGCGCGCGCATCTTCCACACGAGCGGCATCACGCAGGCCATCTCCCCGTCCGCGCGGCGCGCCGTGCTGGAGGGGGTGCGTCGCGCGAAGGCGCTGGGCCTGCGCGTCTCCTTCGACCCCAACCTGCGTCCCGCGCTGTGGCACTCGGTCGCGGAGGCCAGGGCCGCGCTGGACGAGGTGCTGCCGTTCGTGGACATCTTCCTGCCCAGCGCGCCGGAGGAGACGGAGCAGCTTCTGGGCGTTCGTGACGCCGTCGAGGTGGCGCGGGCCTGCCGGGCGCGCGGCGTGCCGCTGGTCATGGTGAAGCAGGGCAAGGACGGCTGTGTCGTGGCGCACGGCGAGAGCGTGACGGTGGCGCCCGCGTACGAAGTCGGCGCGGTCGTGGACACGACGGGCGCGGGCGACGCCTTCGACGGGGCGGCGCTGCACGCGCTGGCGCGGGGGATGGACCCGGCGAGCGCGGCGCGTCTGGGAGCGATTACCGCGGGGCTGAAGGTGCGCGGTCGCGGCGCGGTGCGCAGCCTGCCCACGGGCCGCGAGGTGTACGCGCTGTTCGAGCGGGGGGCGGCGACACCGAAGTGCGGTCAAAAGGAATGCCGCTTGTGATGCGCTTACATGCCTTTCGCGTCTCTGAACGTGCTAGACGAGGCTTTGTCCGTGCAGCACCAGATATTGAATAGAGTAGATAAGGGACCCAGTGGTGCACAGCCTAAAAAGCTTACGAAAGCTTAAGCTGTTTCAGGTACCCCTCAAGAGCGTCAAGGCTATCTTGCCACGCATCAGCTATGGTCGATTGCTTTATCACCAAGTCTTTTCGTTCCAAGTTGCTGGTGAGCCTAATGGCGTTAGACCTTACAACAGGTGTCACGAGTATCTGCCATGAACCTCGGTTGTCCCTGAACAGAAATCTTAGCGCAGCTCCCACTTCGGTTGCACCTGATTTTTGAAAGGCCTTGCCCACCCAAGGTGCCATAAAATGCGTGGCAATCTTCTGCCGCGCATCTTCATCAGGGGCAAGCTCTAGGTCATGATTCAGCCCAACTGTCGTGACACCTACAGAGGCTTTGCCCAAAAACTTTTCAAGTAGATCAGGAACCTTTGACTGCGCGGGCTTCACTAAGCTAAAATCTTGCACCTCAATACGTCCGGCCTGAATAAGCACTTTGAGTTGGTCACTTGGGCTGACCACCCAGTTCCCACTACCATCGGGGAGTGGTGCAACAACCGCATCTCGCAAGCCCAAAGTACCCGCGCTTCCGAATTCTGGAGGCGTGCCAAGAGCTTCCTGCAGCTTCGCGTTCTTGATATCCAATATAGCTACAATGGTGGAGTATAGTCTCTTCATCGTCGTCCCTACGCAGCCAATCGCTCTTTGGATAGCTCTTTCATCGTTTGTGGTGCCTCCGCGTCCGCTTTACCCCGTGATTCACTCGTGGTTGAAAGCGGTTCCTCCGGTGGGTTCAGGCCTTTAAAGATACTGGAGGCGTAGGGCGTTCCCGCTTTTTCAATTGGCCCAAAGTATCGCGACAATTTCAGTTCCCTGAATGAATCATGTAGTGACGGAGAATGCTCTGTCTCCACTTCTAGTCCCTGTGTGCTAGAAAAGGCGGAGTCTTCACGTGGTGCCAATACACAGACTGGTTGAACGCCTAGCGCAATCGCCATACGCGCGATTGAACGTAGTGTAAGATTAGGACGCGCGTTGAAGACCCTTGACACAAAAGATGGAGCTACACCCATTGAAGCAGCCAATGCGACGTGCGTGACACCTTTTTCTCGCATTATCTTGAGGGCCTGCTCAGCTACAGACAATGCCATTCCTTCGGCAACGAAGTCCGCATCCTTTTCATATTCCTTGAGATATCCCGCAAGGAATTCTGCAGCGCCGTTCTTAGCAGACATCTGGCCTCTCCTCTTGATACCGTCTGCGCAATCCTATGGCTCGATCCACCTGAGCATCTAAGGGTTCCCCCTTGTGAGAACCTTGATGATGGTATCCATGGGTCAAAATCGTGAAGCCTGCCCTATCCTTCGGATAAAAGTAAAACAGCCTGTCATTCTTATTCGATTTGAATTCATATATACCGTCTTTTAAGTGCCGTGATTTTTGGGTGTTGTGAATCTGTCCCTCGTTGGCATGAAAATTCAGGAGGTTACTCAACGTCTTGAAAGAATCCGGTCTGTGCGCATCCACTTCCTGCAAGAATCGGATAGCAGGACAATCCATATCTGGGCCGTCCGCCGCATCGATGGCGCATACCGTGAACTTCACCCCGGCCCGTATGCATCGTAACTTCATGTTAACTCATAAGTTAATATTTGTCCAGCGCAATTTGTCTCACATCCTGCAGCGTATGACGACCCAGTCAACGCATTATAGCGAATTTGATGACCCTGAGAAGCTTCCTGGTGAGCCGCGTTCATTGCATTTGAACTCAAATCCAAAGACGTAAAGTGCGGCTGGTCCCAATCGTCGGGGCAAGAACAGCGATTTGTCTCGCCCGCTTTGTAGCCGCGATTGGACTCCCGAACCCGAGTCCCATCGCCCCCTCCCATCGCCGCTTGTCTTGCGGGACGTGACGTGCCATAGTGACTGTGACACCGTGCGCGTCCCCTCGACGGGGGGACACAGGGGGTGAGGTCGAAGATGCCTGAACTGCACAGCCAACGGATGCGCCGGATCGCCCCGGAGATTGACCCGCTCCGCCTCGGCGTGGGCTGGACGAGCGAGGACGTGCGCAAGCCCCACGTGCTCATCGAGAGCGCCTGGGGCGACAGCATGCCCTGAAGCGTCCACCTGAACGAGCTCGTCGAGCACGTTCGACTCGGAGTGACGGAAGCGGGCGGCGTCGCGGGCCGCTACTTCTGCACCGACATCTGCGACGGCATCGCGCAGGGCACGGACGCCATGGACTATTCCGTGGCGTCGCGCGAGATCACCGCCTGCGCCACGGAGATGCACGCCATCGCGGGCCACTTCGACGGCATGGTCATGCTGTCCGGCTCGGACAAGTCGCTGCCCGGCCACCTTATCGCGGCGGCGCGGCTGGACATTCCCGCGCTCGTCGTCCACGGCGGCGTCATGCAGGAAGGCCCGTCCGGGCCGACGTTGCCCCACGGTACGATGAGCCTGGAGCAGGTGGGCGCCATCTCGGTGCAGCTCCGGCGCGGCCAGATCAAGCCCGACGAGTACGAGTTCCTCCGCGAGCACGCCTGCCCCACGCGCGGCACCTGCGCCTTCATGGGCACCGCGTGCACCAACCAGGTCGTCGCGGAGGCGATGGGCATGGCGCTGCCCGGCTCCGCGCTGCGTCCCGCCACGCACTTCGTGACGGCGCGCGGCAGCCGCGAGGCGGGTTCCTGGATGCTGGAGATGATCAAGCGCGGCATCACCGCCCGGCAGGTGATGACGCCCAAGGCCATCGAGAACGCGCTGGTGGCGCACGCGGCGATCTCCGGCTCCACCAACACCATCATGCACCTGGCGGCGCTCTGCCACGCGCTGGATATCGCGTTCGACTACGGGCTGGTGCAGCGCGTGAACGACCGCGTGCCGTGGCTGACGGACATCCGGCCTGCGGGGCGGCACACGCCGGACAAGATGTGGTACGCGGGGGGCGTGCCGCGCCTCCTGTGGGAGTTGCGCGACCACCTCCACCTGGACGCCATGACCGTGACCGGCAAGACGCTGGGCGACAACCTGCAACAGCTCAAGAAATCGGGCTGGCTGGACATGCAGCCGCGCTGGCTCGCGCCGTACAAGCTGACGGTGCGGGACGTCATTCGCCCCGCCAGCGACCCGATGTCGCCGCAGGGGGGCATCGCGGTGCTGCGCGGCAGCCTGGCGCCGGACGGCGCGGTGGTCAAGCGCAACGCCGTGGACCCCGCCATGTGGCAGTTCACGGGCCGCGCGAAGGTGTTCAACGCCCAGGAGGACGCCATCGCCGCGATTGACGCGAAGAGGGTGCGCCCCGGCGACGCCGTCGTCATCCGCTACGAGGGGCCGCGCGGCTCCGGCATGCCGGAGCAGTACTACGTCACGGAGGCCATCGTCGCCGACCCTGCGCTCGCGAGCGGCACGGCGCTCATCACCGACGGCCGCTTCAGCGGGGCCACGCGCGGGCCGGCTATCGGGCACGTCTCGCCGGAGGCCGCCGTGGGCGGGCCTATCGCGCTGGTGGAGGACGGCGACCTGGTGCGGATAGACATCCGGGGCGGGCGACTCGATATAATTGGCGTCGCGGGAGAGGCGAAGTCGCCGGAGGAGGTCCAGCGCGTGCTGGCGGAGCGCCGCGCCCGGTGGGTCGCGCCGCGCGTGAAGCGCACGGGCCTGCTCAGCCTGTTCACGCGGCTGGCGGCGTCGCCCGATAAAGGCGCATACCTGGATACGGAGGAGCGAGGATAAGTCGTTCCGTCATTCCGAACAACGTGAGGAATCTCTCCGGCGGAGAAGTGCGATAGCCGTGATCACACCCGTTGAGCTGGCCGCCGAGCGATGGCCTACCCTGGATGCGTTGCTCGACGCCGAGTGGCTGGTCACGAACGGCTTGGGCGGGTACGCCTCGGCGACGGTGTCCGGGGCCAACACGCGGCGCTACCACGGCCTGCTCGTCGCGGCGCTGAAGCCGCCGGTGGGCCGCACCGTGCTCCTGTCCAAGCTGGAGGAGGAGATGGAGGTCGGCGGCGCGCGCTATCTCCTGAGCACGAACGAGTACCACGACGGCGTTATCCACCCCGTCGGCTGGCCGCTCCTGCGCGCCGTGCGCTTCCAGGGGACCATCCCCACGTTTGTCTTCAACGCGGGCAGCGCCGTCGTGGAGAAGACGGTCTGGATGGCGCGGGAGCGCAACACCACCTACGTGCGTTATCTCGTGCGGAAGGCTCCCGGCCCGGTCACGCTCTGCCTGCGTCCGCTGGTCACGCACCGCGACTACCATCACCTGACGCAAGGTTCGCACGACTGGCGCTTCGCCGTGCGGCGCGACGCCACGGGCGCCTGCGAGGTGCGGGCCCACCCGGAGGCCGCGACGCTGCGTCTGTGGACGCGGCCATCCGCGGAGTTCCACGAGGAGTCGCACTGGTACTGGCGTTTCCTGTACCGCCAGGAGCGGCAGCGCGGCCTGGACTGCCTGGAAGACCTGTACACGCCGGGCGTCTTCCGCGCGACGCTGAAGCAGGGCGAAAGCGTGACGGTCATCGCCAGCGCGGAGTCGCCGGCCAACGTGGACATGAACACGTCCCGCGCATGGGAAGCGGAGATGGCCCGCCAGGGCGAGCTGCTTCGCCGGGCGGACGCGACCGTTTCCCGCGACGCCTTCGCCGCGCGGCTGGCGCTGGCCGCCGACCAGTTCCTGGTCGCGAGGCCGCAGGCGGGACAGGACGGACGCACGGTCATCGCGGGCTATCACTGGTTCGGCGACTGGGGCCGCGACACGCTCATCGCTCTGCCGGGGCTGTGCCTGCCGACGGGCCGGTGGCAGGAGGCGCGGGCTATTCTGCGCACCTTCGCCCGGTACGCCGACCAGGGCATGCTGCCCAATCGCTTCCCGGACTCCGGCGAGCCGCCCGAGTACACCAGCGTGGACGCGGCCCTGTGGTACTTCGTCGCGCTGGACGCCTACCTGCGGGCCACGCGGGACGACGACCTTCTGCGCGAGCTGTTCTCCACGCTGGAGGGCATCGTGGCCGGGTACAGGCGGGGAACCCGCTGCGGCATCGGGGTGGACACTGCCGACGGTCTGCTGCGGGCGGGGGCGACCGACATGGCGCTGACGTGGATGGACGCGTGCGTGGACGGCTGGGTGGTCACGCCCCGGTGGGGCAAGGCGGTGGAGATCAACGCCCTGTGGTACAACGCCCTGACGTCCATGGCCGAGTGGTCGGGCAAGCTGGGCCACGATATCCAGGCCTACCTGGGGCCCGCCGCGACCGCGCGCGAGTCCTTCAACAAGCGCTTCTGGTACGGCCAGGGCGGCTATCTGTACGACGTGGTGGACGGCGAGGAGGGCGACGACCCCAGCCTGAGGCCGAACCAGCTTTTCGCCATCTCGCTGCCGCACGCCGTGCTGGAGCAGCGCCGGTGGGCGCCGACGCTGGAGGCGGTGCGCTCGAAGCTGCTCACGCCCGTCGGGCTGCGCACCCTGGCGCCGGGGCATCCGCGCTACGCGGGGCGCTACGTCGGCGACCAGCACAGCCGGGACGCCGCCTACCATCAGGGCACGGTCTGGCCCTGGCTGCTGGGCGCCTACACGGACGCGCTTCTGCGCGTGGAGGGCGAGCAGGGCCGTGTCGCGGCGCGCAAGGCTATCGAGGGGATGCGGACGCATCTATGGGAGGCTGGCCTGGGCGCGCTCAGCGAGATCTTCGAGGGCGACGCGCCGCATGCGCCGCGCGGGTGCATCGCGCAGGCATGGAGTGTGGCGGAGGTGCTGCGTGCCTGGCTGCGGACGTCGGGCGGCTAGTGCTCCGTCCCTTCAGTCGTCTGACTAATGACAGGACGGAGTTCACGCCCCTGTTTGCGGCGGATACCTCATCCCCTGCAGGGGATGGGGACGGACCTACGTCTGGGGGACGCCCCCAGACCCCCGGCGGGGACTCCCTCCCTTGCACTTGGACGACTTTTGTTTATCTGTCATTCCGAGCGCAGCGAAGAATCTACCTCTGTCTTGACCAAACCAGACCCTTCACGTCGTTCAGGGTGACGTGATGCGCTCAGCCCCGCGGCAGCCGCTTGATGACCTGCTCACTGAGCTTGATGCGCTCCATCGTCTTCTGGTGCGACATCCCCGGGTACTGCAGGCGCAGCTTCATGTGCGTGATGCCCGCAATCTCCCTGTACCGCAGGATCTCGTTCGCGCACTCCGCGGGGTCGCCGACGATGAACGTGTCCTTCGCCATCGTCTCGAACTCGTCCAGCAGCTTCTTGTCCTTCTCCGCCAGCGAGCCTTGCAGCCCGTGCTCGGCGTACGCCGCGAACTTCTCCACCATGCCCGATGCGCCGTCCCGGACCGCCTCCGCGCGCGTCCGCCCCACCGAGTACTCGCGCGCCATCGGCACCTCCTTTGGCCAGGGCTTGCCCGCCTTCTGCAGCTCCTCCTTGTAGATAGCCAGGTGGCGCTTCAGCACGTCCACGGTCTGGAACGGCGACCAGAACGGGGCGTCGCCCATGCGCGCGGCGCGGCGCGTGGCAGGCTCGCTGTTCGTGGCGATCCAGACGGGCGGGTACGGCTTCTGGAGCGGCTTCAGTGTCGGCTTCGCGCCCGTGATGTCGAAGAAGCGCCCGTGGTGCGTGACCTCGTCCTCCGTCCAGAGGCGCTTCATCAGCGTGAGCGCCTCCTCGAAGCGCGGCGCGCGGTGCTTGAGGCTGATGCCGAAGAACTCGTACTCCAGCGGCCGGTAGCCGAGGCCGCATCCGAACTTCAGCTTGCCGCCGCTCATGATATCCAGCGTCGCGAGCTTTTCTGCCATGTCCACCGGGTTCACCAGCGGCAGCAGCACGACCGAGGTGACCAGCGTCATCTCCGGGACCTCGGCGTTGATGCGCGCCAGCCAGGGGATGAGGTTGAAGTACTGGAACGGGTGGATGACCCAGTGCGTGCCCGCGGACACGAAGTCGAAGCCGTGGTCGCGGGCGGCGCGCACCTGCTCCAGGTGCTCCTTCCATTGTTGTTCGAGGGGGTACGGGTGCAGGACGACAGGCCCCATGTGAAACCCGACGTGCATAAACAACGCCTCCCGGACGGAATGGCTGGATTATAGCCTAAAGCGGACGTGACGGCATCCGACGCCGCTGACGACGCGCTGTCGTATCATGGAAAGGCCATGAGCGAAGACCCGCTGCACGAGGCGGTCGCCGCGACCGTCCGGGGCCAGCCGGAGGCGGTCCGCCGATGGCTCGCGAACGAGCCGGGAAGCTGGGGCTATCTCGCCGGCAAGGCCGTGCTGGACTGTCGCCGGAGGCTGGGCCGCGTCCTGACCGAGGCGGAGCGGCGCGCCGTGTGGAGCCTGCTGTGGGGCCGCCTCACCGCCCTGCGCGACGAAGCGTCGAGCGACCGGCCCTAGGACGTCGCGCTCAGGCGCTCTCCTGTCCCTCGTCGGGGCGCTTCGTCAGGCTCTGGCTTCTCAGCATCCGCCAGCTCACCAGGCCCAGGAGCGCGAACAGCGCCGCGTCCGCCACGAAGACCGACCGCAGCCCCAGCGTCACGGTCATCGTCCCCCCGACGAGCGACGCCGTGCCGACGGAGAGCGCGTTGACGCTCTGGACGACGCCGAACACCGCGCCCTGGTGCTCGCGGGAGACCGACGTGCTCAGTAGCGAGTTGATCGCCGTGAGCAGCGCCCCCTGGCACAGCCCGACGACGCCGAACAGGGCGATGGACGCCACCGGCGACTGTACCCATATCTGCGGGACATAGAAGAGCGCAGCGACGAACGAGGCGATGACGACCGCCCGCAACAGATTGCCCGGCTGCCCCAGGCGTCCCACGGCCAGCGACGCCGCCGAGCTGGTCAGCCCGATGAACGAAAGGGCCACGCCCGCCGCGGTGGCCGCGCCCTCCGCGACCATGCCCTGCATGAAGACCGCCATGATGGGCTGGAGCATGAACGGGCCGAAGCCGATGGCGAGCAGTATCCCCAGCAGGGCCGCCACGTGCGGTATGCCCAGCACCTGCCGGACGTCGCGGACGGGATGAATCGCCCGGCCCTCCCTCGCGACGGGATGGAACTTCTCGCGCACGTAGAGCACGACGACCACAAGCGCCACGAGCTGCACGCCGGCCATCACGAAAAACGGCAGGCGGTGGCCGTACGCGTCCGACAGGACACCGCCCACGAGCGGCCCGGCCATCGTGCCCAGGAAAAAGGACACCTGCAGCAGCCCCAGGGCGAACGCCAGACGCGCGCGGGGGACCTCGGACGCGACCAGCGCTGACGCCGCGGCGCTGACGCCGGTGAATGCCCCGTAGGCCGCGCGCGTGAGGATCAGGACGGCCACGCTGGGCGCCAGGCCCGAAAGCGCCACCAGCACGATGCCGGCCGCGGACGCGCGCACCACCATCGGCTTGCGTCCGTAGCGGTCGGCCAGCGCGCCCCACAGCGGGCCCGCCAGGAAGGCGCAGAAGCCGCTGCCGAACGTGGACACGCTCGCCCAGAAAGCCGCTTCTGGAGGGTTTGTCACCCCCAGGTCCTGGATGAACAGGGGGAAGAACGGGATGACCCCGCTGAAGGAGAGGAGGGACAGGAACTGCACCAGCGCCAGCGCGTAGAGGTTCCTCTGCCAGCGGGGGACGAAGTGGTCAACGGTCACTCAGGGATTATAGCGCCGTCGGCACGCGGGGGCCACGCGCGCGGGCCCGTGAGAGGGGCCACCGGGGGCTTTGCGGTGCGGTTACTTCTTGCGCACCGGGTAGCGGATGAGCGTCTTCTGCACCTTCGCGTTCGGAGAGGTCAGGTACTCCTCCTCGTGCGCGCCCGCGATTTCGTACCCGCTCTCCTGAATGAACGCGTGCAGCCGCTGCACCGTCGGCATCTCCTCGCTGTACGGCCCCACGTGGAGGACCTGCGCCACCGTCCCGTACTCCCACGTCTCCAGCCGCACCTGCGTCTCCGGCGACTTCTGCGGGAGCGACACGGTGCCGTCCGGCACGGGCAGGCCCCAGTGGCCGGTCCACTCGCCTTTCGGCTTGAGGTGCGCGTCCGGCCAGCGGGCGCGCGGCGGCGAAAGCTTGAACTCCCTGCCCTGCTTCTTCAGCGCGAACTTGAGCGTATAGACCGAGCCGTACAGTGCGGACAGCGCCTTTTCAGCGACAGCATTGGGGTCGCCCCGCGTGGTGACGACGGCCATCGTCTGCGCGGGCATCTCCAGGAGCCGAGGGGCTTGACCGGCGGGCGCTTTGCGTGGCGGCATCACACACCTCCGTCGAAGGCATGGCGACAGGCGCCCCGCGAGGCTCAGGATGATGGAGACGCGAGGCGCTTCACGAGGGCGGAGCGCACCTCCGTGGTGGCCGGAAAGCGTCCGGTGCGCATCTTGGAGTACACCAGGTCGCCGTTGATGACGACCTCGAAGTGTCCCTCCTCGCCCGGGACGAGCGTCAGGCCGGACACCTGCTCACCGAACTCACGCAAAAGCTCCTCCGCCAGCCTGGCGGCGCGCGGAAGGTAGTTTCAGGGCAGGCAGTACTCAATCCGGATGTCTAGCTTCTGCACGGACATGGCGCCTTCCGGTGCCGCTATGGGCTGGAGATGAGAAAAGGGGCGCTGGCGGCTTTAGCTCTTGCCGCCAGCCGGGGCCGTCGCTTCGCCCTGGGGCGCGCCCACCAGCGCGTTGAGCTTCCGCGTCAGCCGGGACTTCTGCCGGGACGCCTTGTTCTTGTGGATGACGCCCTTGGCCCAGGCCTTGTCCAGTGCGCGAACGGCCCGGTCCACGGCGGCCCTGGCGTTTTCCGCGTCCTTGTTCTGGATATAACTCTGGGCTATGCGCAGGTGCGTCTTGATGGCGGAGCCGATCGGCTCGTTGCGCCGCTCCTGGCGCACGGACAGGCGGTGCGCCTTCTTCGATGACGGGGACTTCTTGGCCAAAGGGGACCTCCTCCACTCCGGGCGAGAACTACTCCGCTCATGATACCAGATGCGCGCACGCCCGTAAACCTACGTGCCGTTGTTGCTCCGCTGCGCGTTGAGGACGCTCTTGACGGTCTCTATCTTGGCGAAGAGGCGGCTGAGCTGCTGGATGCCGGATGTGTGCAACGTCATGTAGATGGTGATGGTGCCGTCCGTGTGCTCCACGGACTGAAGCCCCACGATATTCACCTTCTCGTCCGCGAGCACGTTGCTCAGGTCGCGCAGCAGCCCCACGCGGTCCCACGCCTCCACCCGCACGCGCACCGGATAGACCTGCTTGCTCGGCCCCCACTGGACGGGGACAATCCGCTCGGTCTCGTCCACGTTGAGGACGTTGCTGCAGTCCCGCCGGTGCACCGTGACGCCCCGCGTGCGCGTGATGAAGCCCACGATGTCGTCGCCGGGGAGCGGATGGCAGCAGTTCGCCACGCGCGTCAGGAGGTCGCCCACGCCCATCACCGTGACGTCCGAGGGCGGCGCCGCGAGGGTGCTGGGAGCGGTCGGAGGCGCGATTTGCAGCGGCTCCGGCTCCTGCGGGACGAGCTTCGCCGCTATCTGGTGCAGGCTGATGTTGCCGCAGCCGATGCCCGCCAGCAGGTCGTCCGCCGAGTCGAACTTCAGCAGGTCGGCGATCTCATCCTCGCTGATGGTCACCGCCAGGCGGTGCAGCTCCTTCTGGAGAGCCTCGCGGCCGCGCTGGATGTTGACCGTCCGCTCTTGCTTGCGGAACCACAGGCGGACCTTCTCCCGTGCGCTGGTGGTGTGGATGAAGCCCAGGTCCGGGTTGAGCCAGTCCAGGCTGGGGCCTCGTCCCGTCTTGCTGACGACGACCTCCACCGTGTTGCCGTTCTGGAGCTGGTGGTTGAGAGAGACCAGCTTGCCGTTGACCTTGGCGCCCACGCAGCGGTGCCCCAGGTCCGTGTGGATGCGGTAGGCGAAGTCCAGTGGGGTGGAGCCTGCGGGCAGCTCGACGATGTCGCCCTTGGGGGTATACACGAAGACCTGGTCGTGGAGGATGTCCGTGCGGACGGACTCCAGGAACTCGTCCGTGCCCGTGACCTCGCGCTGCCACTCCAGGAGCTGGCGGAGCCAGGTCATTTTCTCTTCGAACTTCATGTCCTCGCGGGAGGCGCCGCCCTCTTTGTAGCGCCAGTGCGCGGCCACGCCGTACTCCGCGATGCGGTGCATCTTGCTCGTGCGTATCTGGACCTCCACCGGCGAGCCCTGGCACATGACCGTCGTGTGCAGGGACTGGTACATGTTCTCCTTGGGGTTGCCGATGTAGTCGTCCAGCTGGCCGGGCAGGGGGTGCCAGAGGGTGTGGACGACGCCCAGGGCCGCGTAGCAGTCCTTCACGTCCTCCACCGTGACGCGGACGGCGAACAGGTCATATATCTGAGAGATGTCCTTGCCCTGGGCCGCGTACTTTTCGCTTTTCTTGTAGATGCTGTAGATGCCCTTCGGACGCCCGCTCACGTCCGCCTTGATGCCCGCCTTCTCCAGCTCCTTGCGCAGCGTGGCCATGACGCCCTGGATGTACCGCTCCCGCTCGCCGCGCTTGGACGCCAGAAATCGGGATATCTCGCGGTACTTCTCCGGGTCCAGGTGTCTGAGCGCCAGGTCCTCGAGCTGCCACTTGAACTGCCAGATGCCCAAGCGGTGCGCCAGCGGCGCGAACACCTCCAGCGTCTCCCGTGCGATGCGTTTCCGGCGCTCCTCCGGCAGGGCGTCCAGCGTGCGCATGTTGTGCAGGCGGTCGGCGAGCTTGATGAGCACCACGCGGACATCCTCGGCCATGGCCACCAGCATCTTGCGAAGGCTCTCGGCCTGGACGCGGTCCCCCTCCGGCGTGCGCTGCGCGCCCTGGCGCTTTTCCAGGAGCTGCAGCTCAATTTTGCTCACCTTGGTGGCGCCGTCCACCAGCTTGCCCACCTCCACGCCGAAGCGGCCCGCTATCTCCTCCTGGGAGACTCCGCAGTCCTCAATCGTGTCATGCAGGAGAGCGGCGACGATGGTGGAGGCGTCCAGTTGCAGCTCCGCGAGGAGGATGGCCGTGCTCAGCGGATGGACGATGTACGGCTCACCGGAGTCACGCAGTTGCCCTTCGTGGCAGCGGGCGGCATAGGCGTACGCCTCCTCGACGACCTTGACCTTCTCGGGCGGCAGGTACTCCCTGACCTTCGTCAGAAGCTCCTGCGCGTCCACCAAAGGGGCGGTCGCCGGGACCGTATTGTGCGCCAGCGCGCCCTTGGTCCTCTCCATACTCCTCCCCGATTACAACCGTATGCTAAGTATATCCCAATGGAGAGGGGGCCGACAAATGCGCGGGCTGATGCTTGATGGGGGCCACAGCGTGTCCGGCCTGGCCTTTGACTTTGCGCTGCAAATCGGCATACTTGTGGTGCTGGTGTTTGCGGCGTCTCGGGTGTACGCGAATATAGCCCGCTAGCCAACCGCGCCGCGCCAGCCTATAATTCCAGGAATCGGAGGGCTGGCCCCGTGTTCAAAGCGCCCCGCGGCACTACGGACATCCTGCCGGACGAGCAGGGCTACTGGGCCCATATCCGCGATACGGCGGAGCGCCTCGCCCGGCGCTTCGGCTACCTGCGCATCGAGACGCCCGTCTTCGAGGAGGCCGGCCTCTTCGTCAGGAGCGTCGGCGCGGGCACCGACATCGTCGAGAAGGAGATGTACTCCTTCGCCGACCGTGGCGGCGACCAGATGACGCTCCAGCCGGAGGGCACCGCCCCCGTCTGCCGCGCCTACCTGGAGCACGGCATGCACAACCTGCCCCAGCCCGTGCGGCTCTACTACTTCGCCTCCATCTTCCGCTACGAGCGCCCCCAGGCCGGGCGCTACCGCCAGCACCACCAGTTCGGCGCGGAGGCCATCGGCGACGCCGACCCCGCGGTGGACGCCGAGGTCATCCGCATGGCGTGGGACCTCCTCGCCGGCATGGGCCTGAAGGGGCTGGCGCTCTCTCTCAACAGCATCGGCGACAGGGCGTGCCGCCCTCAGTACCTGGAAGCACTGCGCGGCTACTACCGGGAACGCCTCCCACAGCTCTGCGCCGACTGCCAGGCCCGCTTCGAGCGCAACACGCTGCGGCTCCTCGACTGCAAGAAGCCGGCGTGCCAGGCGCACACGGAGACGGCGCCCAAAAGCCACGAGAGCCTGTGCGCCGCGTGCGCCGAGCACTTCGGCAGGCTGCGGTCGTACCTGGAGGCGCTGGGCCTGCCCTACGCGGTAAGCCACCGGCTGGTGCGCGGGCTGGACTACTACACGCGCACCGTCTTTGAGATACAGCCGCCGGAGGAGGGCGGGCAGAGCACCATCGCCGGAGGGGGCCGCTACGACGGGCTTATCGAGGAGCTGGGAGGCCGCCCCACGCCCGCCGTCGGCTTCGCCACGGGCATCGAGCGCATCGCTCTGAACCTGAAACGGCAGCAGGCCGCCGTGCCGGACATGCCGCCCGCGCAGGCCTTCGTCTGCTACATGGGCGAGGCGGCGAAGGTGGAGGCGGTGAAGCTCACCGACGCGCTGCGCGGAGCGGGCGTCACGGCGGTGCTGGCGCCGGGCGGCAAGAGCCTCAAGGGGCAGCTCCGGCAGGCGGCGAACATCGGCGCGGCCTACGCGGTCATCCTCGGCGAGGAGGAGCTGCGGAGCGGCTCGGCGGCGGTGAAGCGCGTCGCCACCGGCGAGCAGCGCGCCGTCCCGCTCGGCGAGGTGGCGGCGGCGGTGAAGCAGGCGTGACCTCTCGGCGACAGGGGAAGCAGCCGCCCAGGGCGAACAAGAAGCGCGACGACTCAGGGAGCGCCGGTCCCCAGACGGGGACCGCTGACGTGCTTGGAGCCGTGCTGCGCGCCTCCCCCGCGGCCGTCATCCGCCTCGACCTCGATGGGCGCGTGCGGACGTGGAGCGAGGCCGCGGAGCGCATCCTCGGCTGGACCGCCGGCGAGGCTGTCGGCCAGCCGCTTCCACCCGTCCGCGACGAACGGGGCGACGTACTCCCGGCCGCTCTGGAGCAGGCCAGGCAAGGTCAGACGTTCAGCGTCTCCGCCGCCCGCGTCCAGCTCCGCAAGGCGGAGCCGCTTGACGTGAGCATATCGGCGGCGCCCGTGCGCGATGGGTCGGGCGTCGTCATCGGGTGCATAGCCGTCCTCACCGACATCACGGCGCAAAGGCGGGCCGACGATGCGCTGAGGCGCAGCGAGGAGCGCTTCGGCAAGGGTTTCCGCGCGAGCCCCATCGGCATGCTGGTGTCCAAGCTGGGCGACGGCAGCATAGTTGACGTGAACGACAGCTTCCTGCGCATATCGGGATACCAGCGGGATGACCTTATCGGGCGGTCCGCCGACGATCTGGGGTGGTGGGTCTCCCCGGATGCGCGCGCGGAGATGGTCCGGCGACTGCGGGAGCAGGGGGCCGTTCAGAACATGGAAGCGGAGTTCTGGCGGAAGTCCGGGAGCATCGCCAACGGGTTGTTCTCCGCCACGATTCTGCCGACCGAGGGCGAGCCGCAGGTCTTCGTGCAGATACAGGACATCACGAAGCAGAAGCGCGCGGAGGGGGAGCTGCAGCACAACGCTTTCTATGACGCTCTGACCGGATTGCCCAACCGGGCGCTGGTAATGGAGCGCCTCACGCGTGCGCTGGAGCGGGCGAAGCTGCTGACCGGGCAGGGGACTGCGGTCCTGCTCCTTGACCTTGACCGGTTCAAGAGCGTCAACGACAGCCTGGGCCACGCGACGGGTGACGAGATACTGAGGACGGTGGGGCGACGGCTGCAACAGTGCGTGCGCTCCGTGGACACGGTGGCGCGGCTGGGAGGGGACGAGTTCACGCTCCTGCTCGACGGCGTTGAGGGCGTGACCGAGGCGGTACGCGCCGCCGAACGGGTCCAGGGGGAGCTGTCGCGCTTCATAAGCGTCGCGGGGCGCGAGCTTGTCATGACGGCGAGCACGGGGGTCACCGTCTCCATGACCGGCGCCGAGGACGGCGAGGCGCTCCTCCGTGACGCGGACACCGCCATGTACCACGCCAAAGCCCAGGGGCGCGCGCGGTACGTTGTCTTCAACCCGGAGATGCACGCGCGCGCCGTCGAAGCGTGGCAGATCGACCAGGAGCTTCAGCACGCCGTCGGGCAGCGGCAGTTCCGTCTGCACTACCAGCCCATTGTCTCCCTGCGCACGGGCAGGATGACCGGCTGCGAGGCGCTCCTACGGTGGCAGCATCCCCAGCGGGGCCTGCTTCTGCCGGAAGACTTTCTTGCCATCGCGGAAGAGACGGGCCTTATCGTCCCCATTGGGGAGTGGGTGCTGCGCACGGTCTGCGCACAGGCGCAGAAATGGCGGGACGCCGGCATTGAGCCTCCGCATGTGAGCGTCAATCTTTCCGGTCGGCAGTTCACAAGTCGAAGCCTGTTCGAGGACATCGTCGGGCTGCTCCGCGAATGCGGCGCCTCGGGCGAGACCATGGGTCTTGAGATAGTCGAGAGCACGGCCCTCCACAATCTCGGCGAGGCGGCGGAGAAACTGCAGGAGCTTGCATCCGTCGGCGTCCGCACAGTGCTCGACGATTTCGGCACGGGCCAGTCCTCGCTGGGCGTCTTGCAGCGACTGCCTCTGCATGGGCTGAAGATCGCCCAGACGTTCTTGCAGGGGGTCCCGACCGAGGCGCGTGACAGGGCGATCGCCAGGTCCATCATAGACATGGGCCACGCACTGGGGCTGACGGTGACCGCCGAGGGCGTGGAGAGCGAGGAGCAGGTGGCCTTCCTGCGCGAGTCCGGGTGCGACGAGGTACAGGGGTTTCTGGTAAGTCCGCCCGTGCCGGCGGAGGAGTTCGTCGCGTTGGTTCAGAGAGGGCCTCTGCTGTAGAGCCTGTGGCGGGCAGGCGCGGCGTCTGCGTGCGGACAGGGGACAAAAGAGCGAGCCTGCCTGACGGCAGGCTCGCTCCGTGAAGCGCCAGGGACGCGGCGGGAGGCCGCCTTATTTGTCCAGCCAGACCCTGTCCAGCTTCAAGTTGACATAGGGGCCAGGGCCTGGGATGAAGTCCTTGACCTCGTTCCAGAAGCCGCGCTGATAGACGTCCCAGAAGCCGACGGGGTAAGCGGCCAGTTCCAGCACGCGCTCCTGCATCTTGCGGGCGATCTGCTTGCGCTTGGTCACGTCCAGTGTGCGTTGCTGCTCCTGGAACATCGCGTCAAGCTCCGCGTCGCTGAAGGAACCGGAGTTGCGCGGGCCGTTTGTCGCGTAGATGGCGGCGAACGGCGGATCGGGGTCGTCTATCGGCTCCGCGTAGCCCCACCAGACGGTGTCAATGTTCTTGGCGTTCATCTTCACCTGAATGGCGCTCTGCTCCTGATTGTCAATCTGCACGTCAATACCGACGGCGGCGAGCTGCTCCTTCACCGCGGGCGCCAGGCGTCCCGCGCGGCCGGTGCGGTTGAGCATGGTGGTCTTGAACCCGTTGGCGTATCCCGCGTCGGCCATGAGCTTCTTGGCGTCGGCTATGTCCTGCGTCTTGGGCTGGCGGTAGCCGGGCATCTTGCTCAGCTCGTCCGGCGTCAGGCCCCACGCGCCGAAGGGGTGCAGCGCCGCGCCCATGACGCCCAGGTTGTCATTGAGCTTGATGAGGTTCTGGCGGTCCAGCGCCAGGTGGACGGCGCGGCGGACACGCACGTCGCTCCAGGGCTTCTTCGCCGTGTTCATCATGAAGACCAGGCGGGTGAACGCGGCGTGCTCCTTAACGGTCGCGCGGCCCGCCATTTCCTTCTTGATGGTCTCCGCCTGGTCCGGCGTCATGGCCCGCTGGCCGATGTACGTCATGCGGATGCGGCCCGTGCGGAACGCGGCGAAGCGCGTGCTGTCGTCCGGAATGACATAGAAGGTGATGCCGTCCATGTACGGCAGGTCCTTATCCCAGTAGCCCGCGTACCGCTTGAGCTCCACGCTGACGCCGCGGTCGTGCCTGGCGAGGGTGAACGGGCCGGTCCCGTTCACATCGCGCTTCATGTCGCCCTTGGCCTGGATGGTGTGCTTGGGCATGATGAGCGGCCAGTCCGTAGCCAGTCCCTGTAGAAAGGAGGCGCTCGTGAACTTGAGCTTTATGTTGATGGTGCTCGGGTCAACCACGTCCACCTTCTCCACAGCCGTGAGCAGCGCCGCGACGCGCGGGCTGACGATCTTGTGCTGGTCCGGGTAGGCCGCGCGCATCAGGCTGAACGCGGCGTCCTCCGCGGTGAACGGCTTGCCGTCATGCCACGTCACGCCCTTGCGGAGCTGGAACGTGTAGGTCAGGCCGTCCTGGCTGACAGCCCACTTCTCCGCAAGCTCGCCCACGATCTCGTTTTGACGCAGATAGTGGTATTTGATCAGGCCCTCGTAGTTATTCCGCAGCGCCAGGAGGGAGTTGGTCGAGGTCTCCTGATGGACGTCATACGTGGGCGGGTCTTCAATTGTCCCTATGAGCAGCACGCCCCCGCGTTTGGCCGCGCCGACAGGCGTCGCCACGATGGCCGTGGGCAGCGCGGACGGTGGCCGGGGCGCCGGAGTCGCCGCCGCATGGGTCGGCGACGGCCTGGGGGCCGGTGCGGCGGTGGGGGCCGCCGGGGCCGACGGCGCGGGCGCCGAAGGGGCCGGGGGCGCCGCGGACGGGGCGCAGCCTGCCAGGAGCAGGGTGGCTGACGCGAGGACTGTCGAGAAGAGGCGAGGGATGCGGTGCGCCTTTGGCATGGTGCTCTCCTTCCGTGACTCAGGAATCGTCGGGCAAAGTGACACGAGGTATGCAAACGCCCGCGGCGTTACGTGTTCGGCGCTGGGAGTCTGTCACGGATGTTGCTGGCAGGAAATACTATATGCGTCCACATAGCGCCCTGTCAAACTGAAACGTACGCTGCGGGCGAACGCGCTGGTCGTGTGGGCGCGTGTCTTCGGATGCTGGTTTGTGGACTGAACAAGCGGCAGGAGATTCCTCGCTGGCGCTCGGAATCCTCCTTGCCCGCTTGCGGCGGGCACCACGGGGGGATGAAAACGTGGCCGCCAACTCGTCATTCCGGACTTGGTCCGGAATCCAGGCCCGCGGCCTTCCTGGATTCCCGCTTTCGCGGGAATGACAGAAACGTGCCGGTCTCCACCTCTCGCGGGGGTGCAAGGGGCGCAGCCCCTGCCGGGGGTCCGGGGGTATCCCCCAGACGTAGTTTCTTCCCCTTCCCCTGCAGGGGAAGGATACACAGGGGATGGGGTATCCCGCCCACAAGCGCCTCTGAAAATCGAGTAAAATGCGCTACGGACTGTGAGCCGCGCTGCGCTCGTGTCTCACGGAACAAACTGAAGGAGGCACTGCCATGACGATGGCTCTGGATGGCATCAAAGTCCTGGACCTCTCCCGCTACGCCCCCGGCCTCTTCTGCTCCATGATGCTCGCCGACATGGGCGCCGACGTCATCCGCGTCGAGGAGCCGGAGGCGAAGGGCCGCCGCGCCGCGCTCATGACCACCGTCAGCGCCCCCGTGCGCGACAAGGTGGACGCGCGCGCCGTCGCGCTCCACGCCCTCGACCGCAACAAGCGCAGCATCGCCATTGACCTCAAGAGCGAGGCGGGCCGCGCCGTCTTCTACCGCATGGTGGAGACGGCGGACGTCGTCATGGAGGGCTACCGGCCAGGCGTCGCCGACCGCCTGGGCGTCGGCTACGGCGCGCTGAGCCGCATCAACCCGCGCGTCGTCTATATGTCCCTCACCGGCTACGGCCAGGACGGTCCCTACAAGAACCTGGTGGGGCACGACATCAACTACATCGCCACCGCGGGCGCGCTCGGCGTCATCGGCCCGAAGGAGGCGCCCGCCATTCCGCTGAACCTCGTCGCCGACTACGCGGGCGGCTCCATGCACGCGGCCCTGGGCATCTGCATCGCCCTCCTGGCGCGCCACAAGACGGGCAAGGGCCAGCATGTGGACATCTCCATGACGGACGGCGCGCTCGCGATGATGGCCCAGCCCTTCGCGGAGTACCTCTACTCCGGCACGCCCATGCGCCGCTGCGAGGAACAGCTCAACGGCGCCGCGCCCTTCTACAACTCCTACCAGACGAAGGACGGCAAGTGGATATCCATAGGCGCCATCGAGCCGTACTTCTACGAGAACCTGTGCAAGCTGCTCGGCTGCGAGGACTGCATCCCCGACGAGCACAACCGCGCCCTCTGGCCCGCGCGCATGGAGCGGTTCCGCAAGGCCTTCCGCCAGCGCACCCGCGACGAGTGGTTCAAGCTCATGAGCGAGGTGGACGTGTGCGTGGGCAAGGTCTATGACTTCAACGAGATTGAGACCGACCCGCAGCTCCGCCAGCGGAAGATGTTCATCGAGATGGACCATCCGCAGTTCGGCAAGGTCAAGCAGATAGGCGTCGGCATCAAGCTGTCGGCGACGCCCGGCTCCGTGCGGCGGCTCGCTCCGTCGCGGGGGCAGGACACGGACGCCGTGCTGCGCGAGTACGGGTACGGCCCCGCCGACATCGCGCGGCTCCGGGAGGGCCACGCCATCCTCTAGGCGTCGAAGGTCGTCCCGCTGTGGTAGTCGGGCCTGTCCGGCGACCGCGCCGTGGGGAGAGTGTAGAGAGGGCGACGCCCTCTCTACACGGGGGCCTGGGGGCGTCCCCTTAGCTCCATCATGCCGTTCCCCTGGGTTGTTGACGAGATCGCTTGACAAACTTTTGGAGCTTTGGTACCGTTAGTCCCGTTATGAAGAGCACGGGCTTCGCGACGGCAACGCCTGCCCTTACCCGCTCAGGTTTCCTGGGGCGGTCTTCTGCTGCTTCCTCTCGCTTCTCCTCATCCTGCTGTTGTATCTGTACTAACGCTTCGGCCTAAGCCGAAGCGCGTCCGCGGGCCCGTTCTCGGGCCTTTCCCTTTTTTACCTGGCGTTTTTCCTATTTGCCATCCCGGTCCGTTCGCCGATTTCACCCGACGCCGTCGGGTTTTTAAGGAGCCAGCCATGACCACGGTGAAGAAGCCCATCCCCTCCAAGGGCATCGTGCCGTACGTTCCCGCGGAAGCGGACGAGTTCCAGCAGATGGCGGCGAGCTACAAGCGGGGCGAGATCAAGGACGCGGAGTTCACGCCCTGGCGCCTGCGCCGCGGCATCTACGGCCAGCGCCAGCCGGACATGCAGATGGTGCGCGTGAAAATCCCCGGCGGCATCCTGACCGCCGACGCGCTCGACGCCCTGGGCGAGCTGGCCGAAAAACACACGGCCCTCAAGAAGGGGCACATCACCACGCGCGAGAACATCCAGTTCCACCACGTGCCGCTCCAGAACGCGCCGGACGTCATGCGGCTCATCGGGCAGGTGGGCCTCACAACCCGCGAGGCGTGCGGCAACACAGTCCGCAACGTCGTCTCGTGCCCCCTGGGCGGCGTGTGCCGCAACGAGGTCTTCGACCTGACGCCGTACATGGTGGCCTACGTCCGCCGCTTCGTCCGGCACCCGGTGACCCAGAACATGCCGCGCAAGTGGAAGACATCCTTCTCCCCGTGCGCGAGCGACTGCGCCATCGCGCCCATGCATGACTTGGGCTTCATCGCCGTCGTCAGGGACGAGAACGGGGTCAAGCGCAAGGGCTTCAAGATGCTGGTGGGCGGCGGCACGGCCATCATGCCCAAGTACGCGCAGACGCTCTACGAGTTCGTGCCCGTGGAGGACTTCCTGCGGGTCAGCGAGGCTGCTTTGCGCGTGTTCAACCAGGCGGACGATCTGCGCAAGAACAAGGCGATGGCGCGCGTCAAGGTGCTGGTGCACAGAATAGGCATTGACAAGTACCGGGAGCTGGTGGAGGAGGAGCTGAAGAAACCGTGGGCGCGGGAAGGGGACTTTGACCCCACGCCGCTGATGGAGGACCTGGTGGCGCTGGAGGAGGCGGGCGCGCGGGCCAAACAGCCCGACGGACGTGGCGGCGCTCCGCCGGTGGACCTGGAGTTCGGCGCGTGGCGCAGGGGCAACGCCATCCCCCAGCGGCAGGCGGGCTTCTACACGGTGTCCGTCAAGGTCACGCGCGGCGATCTCACGCCCGCGCAGTTCCACGGCCTGGCGGACCTCACGCGCAAGTACGCCGGCGGCCAGGTGCGGCTCACCTACGAGCAGAACCTCGCCGTCCGCTGGGTGCGCGAGCATGACCTCTACGACATCTGGAAGGCGCTGAAGGCCATCGGCCTGGCCGAGCCGGACGCCCACGACATCAACGACGTCTGCTCCTGCCCGGGCACTGATAGCTGCAAGCTGGGCATCACGTCGTCCATGGGCCTGGCCGCGGCCCTCCGCGAGTCCTTCAAGGGCTACAACGGGCTTCTCGAAGACCCGCTCGTCAAGAAGCTGCACGTCAAGATGAGCGGCTGCCCCAACGGCTGCGGCCGCCACCACATCGCCAACATCGGCTTCCAGGGCGCCATGGTGAAGGGGCCCGGCGGCCAGCAGGTGCCCGCCTTCGAGGCGTTCCTGGGCGGCGCATACGAGAGCGGCGAGACCCGCTACGGCCAGCGGCTGCCCGGCGTGAAGCTCCCGGCCAAGCGCGTGCCGGAGGCGCTCAAGGCGTTCCTGGAGTACTACAAGGCGAACCGCAGGGAGAACGAGGTGTTCAACGCCTTCTACGACCGCGTGGGACCACAGCCCTTCGTGGAGATAGCGTCGCGCCTCCGCGACGTGGGGCCGCTGAACAAAGAGACCATCGGCCTGTACATGGACTGGGGAAAGACGGTGCTGTACAAGGTGGAGCGCGGCGAGGGCGAGTGCGCGGTGTAGCACCCTTGGGCCGAGTTCAGCGGGATGAGCTATTGACAGCATGGCGAAGGCGTGTTACTCTAACGACGAAATGCGTACCATCTCAACGGCAAGCCGCACCTGTTGCATGTGTTGTTGTATGCCATCACGAGGGCGTGATGTGCGGCGGTCTGCTGTTGTCGGCGTGGGCGTAGGGAGACAGGCTTCATCTAGCTAGCTAACAACACAGTAAGCAGCGCGCAAAACCCCTCGAGTTATGGCTTGAGGGGTTTTTTGTTTTTCCGGCACAACAACATCGTCCTGGGCAGGCTTGAAGCGCAAGACCACCCAGACAGCTTTAGGAGAAATCAGGGCATGGACGTAGGCATAGCGACGGCGGGGTTCGTCGTAGGGGTGCTGGTGGGGCTCACCGGCATGGGGGGCGGCGCTCTCATGGCGCCCTTCCTCATTCTCGCCGTCGGCGTGCGCCCCGTGGTGGCCGTCGGCACGGACCTGGCCTATTCCGCCGTGACCAAGGCCTTCGGCGCGTGGCAGCACCTGAACATGAAGACGGTGGACGTGCGCCTGGCCCTGTTTTTCGCGCTGGGGAGCGTGCCCGGCGCGCTGGCGGGTGTCCGCGTTATCGCCCTGGTCAAGGAGGCGCACGGCGCCGCAGTTGACGATGTCATCGTAAAGCTGCTGGGCGTCATGCTGCTGGTCGCCGCGGCCAGCATTGTGCTCAAGCTGGCGCTGGGCCGCCGCAGTCACAGCGTGGCCCCTGCCGAGCCCGCTGCTCCGGTCGTGTTCACCTGGCGGCGCAAGGTGGCCACGGTCCTGGTGGGGGTGGTCATCGGGGCGCTGGTGGGCCTGACGTCGGTGGGCAGCGGCAGCCTGGTCGCCGTGGTGCTCCTGCTGTTCTACGGCCTCTCGGCGAGCCGGATGGTGGGCACCGACATCTTCCACGCGCTTCTGCTGACGACTGCCGCGGGGCTGGCGCACCTCCAGGCCGGAGACGTGGACCTGGGGCTGGCCGCCAACATCCTCGTCGGTTCCATTCCAGGGGTCATCCTGGGGAGCCGTCTGAACGTCCGCGTGCCGGAGCGCGCGTTGCGGGTCCTGGTGGCGGTGGTGTTGCTCATAGTGGGACTGAAACTGGTCTAGCGGACACGCGGGGGAACATATGTGGTCATCGGTGCGGGAAAGTCTCCAATACGGGAACGTGATATCCGGGGCTGTTGCGATGGAAGAAGAGAACACGAAGGGCTTCAAGCTGGAGGACTGGTTCGCCGCGGGCCTGAGCCTTGCCCTCCTGGCGCTGGCCGCGGCGCTGCTGGCCCTCGGGTGGGTCTAGCCGGCCGTTCTGGAAATGCGAGGCAAGCTCACGGGGTGCAGTCCTTCCGGTGTCGGAAGGACGCCGGAGGGTCTGGGAGGTGTCCTCCCAGGTTTCCATTGCTCCTCCCCTTCTCCTGCAGGAGAAGGGGACGCAGGGGATGAGGTATCTGCCATAAACACGGGGGGAAACTCCGAGCAGCGATAGGTAATCGGCGCGTCCGAAGGTCCCGAACGTGGGGGAGGGCGCTTATTCAGGAGGCAAACATTGGTTGAGCAGAAGTACGGTGACAAACTCGCGGAGCGGCTGGACGCTGCAAGCGAGCGGCTGGACGGGCGTTCCCCTCTGGAGATACTGGCCTGGGCGTTCCAGGAGTACGCGCCGGACATCACGCTGGCGTGCAGCTTCGGCGGCGTCACCGGCATGGTCCTGCTGGACATGGCCGCGAAGATATATCCCCAGGTCAGGGTCTTCTATCTGGACACGGACTTCCTCTTTCCGGAGACGTACGACCTCGTGAAAGAGGCGTCGCGGCGCTACGGCGTCCAGCCCGTCGGCTTCAAGTCCCGCCTGACGCCGGAGGAGCAGGCCCGCCAGTACGGCGCCGCCCTCTGGCAGCGCGACACTGACCTCTGCTGCCAGCTTCGCAAGGTGGAGCCGAACCTTCGCGCCCTGGAGGGCCAGAAGGCGTGGATATCCGGCCTCCGCCGCGACCAGGCCAAGACCAGGACCCAAGTGCGCGTCGTCGAGTGGGACGCCAAGTTCAACCTGGCCAAGGTCAACCCGCTGGCCCACTGGACGGAGGAGCAGGTCTGGCGGTACATCCGGGACAACAACGTCCCCTACAACAAGCTCCATGACAGGGGGTATCCCAGCATCGGCTGCACGTACTGCACCCGCGCGGTGAAGCCGGGGGAGGACTCGCGCGCGGGTCGCTGGGCCGGGTCAGACAAGACGGAGTGCGGTCTTCATACCGCCGCGCCCATCACGCTCGATTTTGCTATCAAGGCAGGGGAAGGAGTACAGGGCAACAATGACACCAACGCAGGCTAAGACCGGGAACCGGGGGGTCACAATCTGGCTGACGGGGCTCTCCGGCTCCGGCAAGACGACGATCGCGACGGCGCTCGCGGAGCGCCTGACCCGCCAGGGCATGGCCGTCGAGATTCTGGACGGCGACGAGGTGCGGCGCAACCTGAGCGCGGACCTGGGCTTCTCCGCGGAGGACCGCGAAAAGCACAACAAGCGCGTCATTTACGTGAGCAAGCTGCTCATGCAGAGCGGCATCACCGTCATCGTGCCGCTCATCTCACCGTACCGGGCGGTGCGGGAGTTCGCGCGCAAGGAGCTGGGCCGCTTCGTCGAGGTGTACGTCGAGTGCCCGCTGGAGGAGTGCATCCGTCGCGACGTCAAGGGGCTGTACGCGAAGGCGCTTCGCGGCGAAATCCAGAAGTTCACGGGCGTCTCCGACCCGTACGAGGCGCCGGACCATCCGGAGGTGCTTGTTCGGACGGACAAGCAGTCCCTGGACGAGTGCGTCGAGCGCGTGCTGGACGCCGTCTCCGAGAAGGGATATCTGGCGAGCGGTTCCCCGCACGGCGGCGTGCTCGTGGACAGGCGCGTCTCCGGCGACGACGCCCGCGCCCTCCGCGAGGAGGCGTCCCGCCTGCCCGGCGTCGCTCTGGACGCCTTCGGCCTGAACGACCTGTACATGATAAGCTCCGGCGCCTTCAGCCCGCTGCGCGGGTTCATGGACCGGAACGACTACGACAGCGTGCTGGAAAACATGCGGCTCTCCAGCGGGCTTGTCTGGTCGCTCCCCGTCACGCTCCCCGTCACGGCGGAGGAGTCGAAGAGGCTCGGCGGCGCGGCGCGCGTGGCGCTGCGGGACGCCGGCGGACGCCCCGTGGCGGTGCTCGACCTCAATGACATCTTCCAGGTTGACCGGAAGAAGGAGGCCAGGCTCGCCTTCGGGACGGAGGAGGAGGCCCATCCCGGCGTCGCGGCGCTGTACAAGCGGCCGGACGCGCGCATCGCGGGGCGGGTGTCCGTCTTCGAGGACATCGCGCCGCGGGAGTTCGCCGATGAGTGGCACGAGCCGCGCGACACGCGCGCGATTTTCCAGAAGCGCGGCTGGAAGACGGTGGTCGGCTTCCAGACCCGCAACCCGGTCCATCGCGCGCACGAGTACATCCAGAAGTGCGCCCTTGAGATATGCGACGGCCTGCTGCTGCACCCGCTCGTCGGCGAGACGAAGGCGGGCGACATCCCGGCGGACCTCCGCATGCGCTCCTACCGCGCCATCCTGCAGGGCTACTACCCGAGGGACAGGGTGCTGCTCTCCGTGCTGCCCGCCTACATGCGGTACGCCGGCCCGCGCGAGGCGATCTTCCACGCCCTCGTCCGCAAGAACTACGGCTGCACCCACTTCATCGTGGGGCGCGACCACGCGGGCGTGGGCAGCTACTACGGCACGTATGACGCGCAGCACATCTTCCAGCGGTTCGCGCCCGCCGACCTGGGCATTACGCCGCTGTTCTTCGAGAACTCGTTCTACTGCCGCGAGTGCGGGAACATGGCGTCCAGCAAGACCTGCCCGCACGACGCGTCGCGCCACCTGACCCTGAGCGGCACGAAGGTCCGCGAGATGCTCGAAAAGGGGGAGCTTCCGCCCGCCGAGTTCTCCCGCCCGGAGGTGGCGCGCGTGCTGACGGACGGCGCGAAGGCGGCTACCCGCTAGTATTCCAGACCGACATCCGCAAGGCGACACCAACGGGGCGTCTGGACACACCCAGACGCCCCGTTCTCATTTGCGCCAACGGGTGCATGGCACTGCCCCTGCCGGAGGGCACGGGAGGTGTCCTCCCGTATCCGTTCTCTCTGCATCCCCCTCTCCCGAGGAGAGGGGGATCGAGGAGGTGAGGTGCGCCCTTCGACTTGACACGAGCATGGCGAGGTGCTTTGCTGGGGGTGGGGGAGGCGCTCCATGCTTATAGGACTCATTTCCGACACGCACATCCCGGAGTTCGGCCCGCACCTGCCGGAGGCCGCGTACAGCGCCCTCAAGGGCGTGGACCTGCTGCTGCACGCCGGCGACCTGCACAAGCTCGACGTTCTCGACTGGCTGGAGCAGCGCATCGGCGCGCCCATTTACTGCGCCCGCGGCAACGGCGACACCGGCTACGACGGCCGCCCGCGCGTGCCGGACGACCCGCGCATCAAGGACGCGCACGTGCTGACGCTGGAGGGGCTGCGCATCGGCCTCATTCACGCGGTGCCGCTGCCCGACGAGTGCCCGTGGATACCCGTCGAGAGCAGCATGGAGCGGTACTTCGGCGGGCCGGTGGACGTTATCGTGAACGGGGACACGCACGTGGAGCAGGTGCTGGAGCACAAGGGCGTGCTGTTCGTGAACCCGGGCAGCCCGACGTTCCCGCACAACCTGGTGGGCGTGCCCGGCCACGTGGCGCTGCTGGAGCTCCGCGACGGCAAGGCGCGCGCGGAGATCATCAAGCTGGGGTAGAGGGACATTCGAGGAAGTCCTAGTGTAGTGTCTTGATGATCCCTTTACAGTGACCTGACTGATGTCGTCATTCCCGCGAAAGCGGGAATCCAGACTGTAGGGCCTGGATTCCGGATCAAGTCCGGAATGACGGACGTTGTAGAGGTGTTACTGGGACACTACACTAGCCTGTCAGGGGACGCTCACCCTCTCTCGCTTCGTTCTCACACGAAATGAGTTCCTGCATGCGAGCGTCACGCGACTGATCGAGCGCCTCCAGGACATCAATGGGGCCGACGTGCCGCCGGATGCGCTCCCGAAGGGCAGTCACTTCCCTGAGCAACGCTAGCCGGTGCTTCTTTGAGTTCTTCATTCGCGTTTCCTCACTGCTATTGTAACGTCCTGTGGCCTTTCCCGCTGTGCTAAACTGTGCCTACAGTTTATCGCTATAGATATCCATATCAGTAGAGAATCCGGAAGTCGCATCACTCGGAGGATGGGTGCAGGAATGGAAAGCAAAACAACGCTAGGTGAGGACCTTATCGCTGAGTTGCTGGCACAGACCACAGACCCGATACAACGGCGTCTGATACGTGCTTACCAGCACGGAGCTTCCTTGGTTGAAATGGAGTCTGAGCTGGGAAGAATTTTTGTCGAGGTTTGCAAGGATGAAAATTAAAAGCCTTACTATACGCGGATTCCGTGGTTTCAATGTCGAGCGCACGATAGAGTTTCACAACAAGTTAACTCTTATTCACGGGCGAAATAGCTATGGTAAAACGAGCATCTCGGAAGCGCTGGAGTGGCTTTTATATGGCGTTACATCCAAGGTTAAACAGGGTGAGCACTCCAAGACCGAGTATAAGGGTTCTTATCGCAACAACCATCTTCCTGGCGGTTTGACTCCTCTTGTGAAGGTTGCGTTTGTCGAGGCGGATGTTCATTCCGAATACGTGGCTGAGCTTGTTGAAGAAGATGAGGTTAAGAAACTTGTGGCCGGTAAAGAAGTTACCGATTGGCCTCTTGGGCTTGAGCTTTCGACGCTCCCCAAGCCCTTTATCGTACAGCATGCCCTCAAGAATCTGCTGCTAGTGTCGCCCGACGAGCGATTTGAAGGTTTTGCCAAGCTCCTGGGCCTCGAAGACTTAAATAGGATTCACCAGGACTTCATAAATCTCAGCACGAAGCCAGAAGCATGCTTTCCTCCAGAAGTACGCCTTCTGAATAGTGAAGTAGGTGCACTCGAAGGTCGCCTTGCAAAACATGGCTCGCTCTCCCCTATTGCTAAGAAGCTTAGAGAAGGGTCTGCTAGCTTACCCGACGCTTACAACCTTGTTCTGGCCGAGGGCAGGAAACGAGTCCCGGAAGTAACAACTGACGAGTCGGTTTTACCCCAACTCTTAAGAATACGAGAAGAGGCCGTAAGCAAGGTTTTCGCTGGTCGAGTTGGAATTGACGAGAACACCCAAGCTGACCAAAAGGCTATTGACAGCGAGCACGCTACCATCCGTATGGCTTTGTCCCCTGCTTTCATAAAGAGCTATACGGACCTCGTTGCTTTGGCGACAGCAGTGTACTTGCTTGACCGCGTCAAATTTTTTGAACTGGGCTTTGCATTTCTTAAAGTATTGCCAACAACCTGTCCCTTTTGCGGCCAACCGGTTAACGCAATGGTATCCAAGCACATCAGTGAACAACACGACAAGCTTCTATCCGAGAAGCAAGGTCACGACCAGTTAGAGGCTCAACGTGAGGAAGCAAAGCGACTTTTGTCTCAAGTTGCGGTCCAATTGGAATCAAACTATAAAAGACACGTGGATAAAACCGCTGCTCTCCTGAATAATAAGTCTTCTCTCAATCAACTTGCCGTTCTTCTCGTGCCCAAATATGCGGCTAACTTCGAGTCGGTCAAGAAGGCTCTTTCAGAAATCGAAGATGTAAACATCAAGTTAAAAGAGGCTTTTAATAAGGCGAGGGAGCTTTTGGTGCAAGTGCAGAAATCTGTGGGTAACTCTAAACAGAATGTCGATCTATTGAAGACCCTTGGAGAGCAAATCTTAAACTATATGGATAAAGAGCGTGATTTTGTTCAAGCTGTGTCTAAGCATATAGTTGCTGTCAACGAAGCTGGTCAGGTGGTTAAGCACGAATTAGACAAAAAGGTTGGGATGGAAGACGTCTCTTTGTTAATTGACCTTCTCGAAAAACGGGGCCAGATAAGTAAATACTTCAAGGTAAAGCAAGTTTGTGAGAGTGTCAAAGGGCTAAGAAAGATAGCCGACCAATGCGTTGCGATTCGAATGGAAAAGGTGATTGCTCAGGATTTAACATCTGCGGTGATGGATTGGTATAAGCAACTCAAGACTACGGGAGATCCAAATGTTCATTTTGAGGGCTTTGACTTAGAACACACAAGGAAAGGAGAACTGAAGGCTAGAAAAATACGAGTAAAGGCGAGTTCCTACGGCAAGGAGTTGGTCAGTGCTGTCTCGTCTCTTAGCGAATCAAAGCTGAATGCGCTGGGATTGTGTATAAGCATTGCCACAAACCTGAGAGGCGAATCCCCTTTCAAGTTCCTTGTGATAGACGACCCAATACAGTCATGGGACGACGAGCATGAAACACAGTTTATCGAAGTGATTAGAAAACTAGCAGAAAAGGACATACAGATTATCCTTTTGTCTCACAATGCACACTGGTTGCAAAGAGTGCGCGTGGGATGCCGAAGTCTAAACGGGCTTTACTATGAAATCACTAGTTATTCAGTAGATGGGCCGACAATTGTCGAAATACCTTGGGATGAGTGGAAAAGACGCCTCGACTTAGTAGATGCAATCTTGAAAGACAAAGAAGCGGACAATATTAGGTTGCAACAAGCAGAGGAAGAGATACGTTTGGCTGTTACAGAGATAGCGTCAGCGTTGTGTCACAAGAAGCTGGGCCGAGAGAGGGGAGCGCACAGCCTAAACAAAGCTGAAGTGATAAAAATCTTGACCGAGTGTGGCGTGAAGCCACATTTGGTGGATCACATTGCTGAAACCTTTGAGACTACAGACCCAGCGCATCATCCCAGCGCACCAGGTTATGCTCCGCAGAAAGACCGAATACGCCTGTATCACGGATGGGTTCATGAGTTGGCATCAGAGTTGAACTAGTCTGAGGAGGTGCCCGCCATGCCCGACAAGACCGCCGCAACCACCGCATCGCTCGCCGAGGAGTTCCGCCGGAACCGCGCCGCGCTCATGCGCGACGTCGAGCGCGTGCCGGAGGTGCTGATCCACACGCCTCCCTTCGACGGCGGCTGGTCGGTGGCGCAGACCCTCGCCCACCTCATCGCCGCCGACGCGGGCTTCATGGGGCGCGTGGACAGCATGCTGGCGCACCCGGGCACGGACGTCCCGATGATTCAGGCCATCGCGGACGCGCCGCTGCAGCCGTCCGTGGGCAGGACATCGCGCCGCCAGTTCGTCGAGCATCTCAAGGCGAGCGAGGAGACAACGCTGCAACGCATGGCGAAGCTCGCGCCCGCCGACCTCGCCGTCACCGGCAAGCACCCGCGCTTCGGCGTCGTCACGGTGGAGAGCACGTTGAAGCTCCTCGTGCACCACGTGGACGAGCACCGTCGGCAGCTCGTCGAGACCGCCGAGCGGGTGGCCGCGCAGCCGCCGCCGAGCGCGGAGTCGCTCGCGCTCGCCATCGAGCGCAGCCTGGCCGCGTTCATGGAGGCGTTCGCCCGCGTGCCGGACCGGCGCCTGCACAGCGCGCCCAAGCCCGGCGAGTGGACGCCCGCCCAGATAGCGGTGCACGTGGCGGCCGCGGAGCGCGGCTATCTCCACAACATGAGCGCCGTCCGCGCCACGCCCGGCTGCCCGCTGGGCAGCGTGCCCGACGCCGCGAACGCTCCCGTGGCGCCGGACGTGCCAGGTCTGACGCGCGGGCAGATCGTGGACCGGCTTGCGGAGGCGCGGCAGACAGTGCTGGCCTACGTCGCCCAGCTCAAGCCGGAGGAGATGCGGCAGTACGGAGTGAACCCCACGCGCGGCCTCATGAGCGTTGAGTTCATGCTCCGGCGCGAGGCCTCGCACCCGCTGGAGCACCGGATGCAGCTCCTGGAGACGCTCGACCTGCTGGCGAAGGGCACGGGCGCGTCGTAGCGCCTGTCTTGGAAGTCCGTGGCACAAGTCCGCGCGGTGCAGGGCCGCCCTGCGGCCCGCCGGAGGGTGTGGGAGGTGTCCTCCCACACCCGGTTTTTCCTTCCCCTTCCCCTGCAGAGCCTATCTGCTGAAAATGTACGGCAAACGCAGCGGGGTGCAGGGGCGCAGCCCCGCCGAAGAGTGTGGGAGGTGCCCTCCCACAAACGCTTTTCTTCCCCTTCCCCTGCAGGGGAAGGGGCCAGGGGATGAGGTACCTGAAAACAGGAGACGAAGCCATGATTGTCGGCATGAACATGGGGCCGGGAGAGTTCGCGGGGAAGCCGCCGGACCAGCACTGGAACGAGATGCTTGAGCAGGTGCGCGCCGCGCGCGACCACGGCTTCGGACGCATCTCCATCGGCCACCACTGGGTCATCCACCCGTTCCAGTATTTCAACGTCATCCCGTGGCTGGCGCGCCTGGCGACGGAGACGGGCAACATGCTCCTCAACACCGGCGTCATCCTGCTTCCGCTGATGAACCCCGTGGAGGTCGCGGAGCAGATGGCGACGCTGGACTACGCCTGCGAGGGGCGTCTGCGCGTCGGCCTGGGGCTCGGCTATCGTCCGCTGGAGTTCGAGTTCTTCGGCGTGAGCCTCAAGCACCGCGCGCCGCGCTTCGAGGAGTCGCTCACGCTCATGAAGCGCCTCTGGACGGAGGACGAGGTGACGCACCACGGGCGCTTCTTCCACATCACGGGCGCGAAGCCGACGCTGAAGCCGCTGCAGAAGCCGTACCCGCCCATCTGGATCGCCGCGAACAGCGACCCGGCCATCCGCCGCGCGGCGCGCATGGGCGACGCGGTGTACATCGCGCCGTTCGGCACGTACGACGTGGTGAAGCGCCAGGTGGACATCTACAAGGAGGAGCTGGCGAAGCTCGGCAAGCCGTTCCCGCCGAAGGAGATGGTGTTCAGTCGCGAGTACTCGGTGGGCCGGACGCGCGCGGAGGCGGTGGAGCTTGGCCGCGAGGGAATGCGGCGCAAGTGGGAGGCGTACGCGTCGCACGGGCTGCAGGCGTCGCTGCCGGAGGACGACAAGAAGCTGCTCGGCGACTTCGAGGCGCTGGCGAAGGACACGTTCGTGCTCGGCGACCCGGCGGAATGCGCGGAGGAGATACTGCGGTACCGGCAGATGGGGTTCAACCACATCAACCTGCGCTTCCAGTACCCGGGCCTGACGCACAGGGAGATGCTGGAGAAGATACGGCTCACGGAGCAGGTCATCAAGCGTCTGCCCGCGGGCGCGGAGAGGTAGAACGGCGAGTCGCCGCGGGCCAGGTCGTGTCCACGGGTCCTCACGGTGGAGAACGGACGGGTCAGTTCAAGGAGGTGGACCATGGCGCAGTCAGCTTCCCCTTCGTACCCGGTCGTGCTGCGTGCAAGCCTCACGGAACCCCTCAGTCGCTGGTTGTTCCTGGTCAAGTGGCTCCTCATCATCCCCCACGTGGTGGTCCTGCTCTTTCTGTACATAGGATGCCTGGTGGCGTGGGTCATCTCCCTGTTCGCCATCCTGTTTACGGGCAGGTATCCCCGCGACCTGTTCAGGTTCATTGTGGGCGTCCTGCGCTGGACGTGGCGCGTGGGGTTCTACAGCTACCAGGCGTTGGGGACCGACAGGTACCCGCCCTTCTCCCTGGAGAAGGACGCGGACTATCCGGCGGACCTGGACGTAGCGTACCCGGAAAAGTTGGAGAACTGGCTCGCGCTGGTCAAGTGGTGGCTCCTCGCCTTGCCGCACTACGTCGTGCTGGCCTTCCTGCAGGGCGGGAGTGGCGCTCGATTTGGCGGGCTGAATCTGGTCCTGGTGCTGTTCGCCGGAGTGGCCAACCTCTTCACCGGCAGGTACCCCCCGGACATCTGGAGGCTGGTGATGGGGATTAACCACTGGACGTACCGCGTGGCCGGGTACGCGGCACTGATGACGGACGAGTACCCGCCGTTCCGCCTCGGCGAGTAGGGCGAGCAGGGCGCGAGTCGCAGGTACCGCACCCTCCCGTCGGCTCGGCCCTGGACCGGCTGCGCCGCGAACTCCAACGCGTCCGTCGCAGGCAGCCTGCGGGTGCAACGCGTGGGTTCCTGGCGAACGACGGACCTGTGGGCGGACAGGCCACTCCCCTGCCTGCCCACCCACGACCGGGTCCGCCCTCGTCCCGCTCTGGCAACGCCTGCGGATGTCACGGCGGCTGGAGCAGCGATGAAGCCGAGCGCGCTTTGGCTAGTCATCCGGCCCATTGACCAGCGCGTGCCAGGACGCTGTTTATTGAGTCGGCGCCCCGAAGAAGCTGGGGCGATGGAAGCCGCCCGCCGGTGGCGGACGGCTTCCATCCTGTCCCGCTACGGGACCTGGGTGTCGTCGTAGCTGATCAGGTTGTTCTCGAACAGGTATTCCGTGGGATTCCAGCCGGACATGGTCTTCGTCGTGCAGTTCACGGCGCTTGACTCGACCAGCCAGATCTTGGCGCCGGTGTTGATGTCCACCGGGGAAGGCTTCGGCAGGTCGGTATTCAGTTCCACGGAGGCCGCCAGGTTGATGTTGCCTCCCCCGTTGGCCACGCCCGCGGCCAGGCACTCGATGTCGGTCCTGGGCCACGGGTTCCCAGTCTTGTCGGGATAGTAGATCAGGGTATAGTTTCCACCCGGGTTGAGTCCATGGCCGTTGAACACAAAGTCAAAGGTCGGGCCTACCAGGTTGGCCGTGAGCTTCCCCCACGCTCCTCCCGGTACAACGGACCAGTCAGCAGGGTTCTTCTCATACAGATAAAGGTGCTGTATGTTGGATTTGCCTGAAGGGCCATCGGGGCCGGCAGCCAGGGCAGCCCCTGCTTGAAGGCTTCCGAGCACTGCCAATACGCTCGCCAGAAGTACGCTTGCCAGACGAAGGAACCTCTTCACGGCTTGTCTCCTTTTCCATTCATTGACCGGACTGACGGCTATCTGCCTTCGCAGGAAGCCTCCAACAGACTGGCCGATTACATGTTGCACCTCCTCTCGAATGCCCGCATTTCATTCCGAAAAATAACGCGCAGTCGAGGTAGCTTTGGCCTCGCTTTGCCCGAAGCGCATCGTTCCCAAATGCGGGATCCTTCAGCGACCCGGAGCGGCCCGGCATCACATCCGTAGTTGCTTTCGCTGGTTTTTGTTCCCGCCTCTCGGACCGGCTGGTCTCATCCGCCAGCCAGATAGACGCGGGGCAACAAAAAGGGAGCAACCTGGCGTCGCCGCCGCAGTTGCCCCCGCCGGATCTCGGATCTGGGAGCCGCTACTTCTATGTCAGCGTGACTAGTCCGCCTATTCCTCCTGAGACCGTGTCAGTTGGTCCAGGTCTTCCCGAAGGCCGCGTGCTTCCATCAGCCCAAAGGACCGGGTGCTGTGCTCCTCAGCCCTGATGACGGAGCCCGTGACCTGGATAGTGAATCCCTGCCGGTTTTTCTGGAGCGTCAGGCGGGCCCCCTCGTCCGCGCCGACGATGAACGCCGAGAGCGTAGAGAGGACGCTCTCCCCCAGACGCTGGCCCATCTCATACACCGGGCACGTACCACCCACTGGCGGACACTCTGGCCAGGAACTCTGGACTCGGTCGTCTGTTTCTCTGGGCCCCTGGGGGCCTGTCGGCATACCCACCGCCTGTCTCCGCCAAAACGTCTGCGCGCCCGTCGCATCCGGGGCCGTTTCCAGACTCCTCAGGCCGTCTGCCCGAGTCAGACTCTCTAAACCGTTGATTGGAGGTATCGTAGCTGCTGTACCGGCATGCGTCACCACCCGTCCGAGCTAACACACATGTAGGGCTCGCATCGCACACATGTGTACCCTCCCGGCGGCGCCGCGAAGCAAAGCCGACTCCACGCCAGAGGCACCGCCCGCGTAGCCCGCGCACGGGACTCAGCAGGAGATAGCGCGCTAGGGGGACAACTCCACGACCCGGACATCCGGCCCGCCGTAGCCATGCTCCGGCGTGAACGCCGCCAAGCGAGCCCTTCTTCCCGAACCAGGCCTCCCATTCTTGAAGCATTGCCCGGCCCATGACGGCTGTCGCTCCGCGCCATCCCCTTGTTGACGTTGTAGAACTGTTGTTCTATCCTCAATGCCATCTCACGCGAGGACAAGACCATGCAGGACACGGCGCTGGTCGCCCTTCTCTACGCCGTCACCGCCGCCAGCAGCGGCGTGAACGCCGTCTACTTTCTGCGCTACCGCTCCGGCAGGCCGGAGCTGCGGCGTCGCGTGGGCGCCGCGGTGATGGCCATCGTGTGCCTTGCGGGTCTGGCCCAGAGCGTTTTCTACGGGTGGTCCGCGCGGGCGGGCGGGGAGGCGTGGCCCGTCAACGGAGCGTGGCTGCCGGTGGTCGTATTGGCCTGCGTCAGCTCGCTGCTGGTCTCCGCGCTGATAGCGCGCCACGCGCTGTCCTTCCGCGGAAGGACACGGGGGTAAAGGAGGCGGCATGTCAACGCTGGCGACCGCGCTGCGCCGCGGGCAATGGGAGCTGGCGGCGCTGTGCCTGGCGGAAGGGGCGCTCCGGGCGGCGGAGAGGCTGCCCGCGGACGCGCTGGAGGGCCTGCTGGAGTCGCTCGAAGGGGGCGATGGCGATGGCCAAAAGCGATAGCGGTCGTTCCGGCGCGGCGCCCGGCTTCTACGAGGCGGCGCTCAGCGAAGCGGAGCGCGTGCGGCTGCCCCGCGCGCGGCGCGTGCAGGGTCTGGACGCGGAGATCGCCCTGCTGCGCGTGCGACTGGAGCGCCTGGCGCGGGAGCACCCGGAGAACGTGGAGATGCTTCTGAAGGGCATCACCGTGCTGGTGCGCGCGGTCGCGGTGAAGTACCGCCTCTCGCCGAAGGCCGAAAAGGACCTGGCGAGCAGCCTGTCGGGCGCGCTGCGGAGCGTCGGCGCGGCGCTGGGACTGGAGGGCATGGATGCGCCGGAGCGATGAGCTGGGGGAGACGCTGCGCCGCCTGTGGGCCGGGCTGCGCAAAGGCCACGAGGGCCAGTCGCACGGCACGCACGTGGCGGTGGCGCCCGCGAGCGCCTTCGAGGCGGTGCTGGAGCAGCGCTTGAAGGAGCTTGAGGCGCAGGTGGAGGAGGTCAAGGGCCGGGTGAACGGCCTGCTCTTCCTCGTGGCGGGCACGGTGCTGCTGGAAGTGGTGCTGCGGCTGGTGAAGTGAGCATGACTACGCCTCCGATAAGGCTGCGCCCGTACCAGAGCGAGGTGGCGCGCGCGGTGCTGGGCAGCGTCGCGCGGCGACGGGGGCTGACGTTCACGGTGGAGATGGCGCGGCAGGCGGGAAAGAACGAGCTTTCGGCGCACGTGGAGGCGCTGCTGCTGGCGATGCACGCGCTGAAGGGCGGCAGCCTGGTCAAGTGCGCTCCCACGCTCGTCCCGCAGGTGCTCGTCAGCATGCGGCGACTGAAGGACCGGCTGGACGACGCCGGCCTGGGCGGGCTGTGGAGCGTGGAGGCGGGGCACGTCGTGCGACTGGGCAAGGCGCGGGCGCTCTTCTTCAGCGCGGAGCCGGGGAGCCACGTGGTGGGCGCGACGGCGGACCTGCTGCTGGAGGTGGACGAGGCGCAGGACGTGGACAGGCAGAAGTTCGCGCGGGACTTCCGGCCCATGGGCGCGCCCGCCAACGTGACCACGGTGCTGTACGGCACGGCGTGGGACGGCTCGACGCTGCTGGAGGAGATGACGCAGCTCAACCTGGAGATGGAGCGGCGCGACGGCGTGAAGCGGCACTTCCGCTTCGACTGGCTGGAAGTCGGCAGGCACAACCCGGACTACATGCGGTACGTGGAGGGCGAGCGGGAGCGGCTCGGCGAGGGCCATCCGCTGTTCCAGACGCAGTACTGTCTGAACCCGGTGCGCGGCGCGGGCGGGTTCCTCTCGGCGGGGCAGCGGGCGCAGTTGCAGGGTGACCACCCGCGTCGGCGCGCTCCGCAAGGCGGAGCGGTGTACGTGGCGGGCGTCGACATCGCGGGCGAGGCGGAGTCGCCGCCGGTCGGGCCGGACGCGGACGCGGCGGTGCGCGCGGCGGAGCGTCGGCGCGACTCGACGGTCGTGAGCATCGGCGAGGTGGACTTTTCGGCGTGCACGGAGACGCTGCCGGAGCCGCGGGTGCGCGTGGTGGAGCACTACTGGTGGACGGGTAGGCCGCACGCGGAGCTGTACCCGCAGCTCGTGGACCTGCTGCGGAACGTGTGGCGCTGCAAGCGCGTCGTGGTGGACGCGACGGGCGTCGGCACGGGCGTCACGAGCTTCCTGGCGAAGGCGCTGGGCGGCGTGGTGACGCCGTTCGTGTTCACGTCGGCGAGCAAGTCGCGGCTGGGCTTTCAACTTCTGGCGGCGGTCAACGCGGGACGACTGAAGATGTACGCGGCGGACGGCTCGGAGGAGTGGCGGGAGTTCTGGCGCGAGATGGAGTCGGCGACGAGCGCGTACCGCAGCGGCCGAACCATGGGCTTCGGCGTGGAGGCGTCGCGTGGGCACGACGACTTCCTGATGAGCCTGGCGCTGCTGAGGGAGGCGAGTGGCGGGTACGCACCGCGGCAGGCGCGCGGGCGGGTAACGACAGGGGTGCAGGGGCCATAGCCCCGTCGGAGGGTCTGGGAGGTGTCCTCCCAGACACCTTTTGTTTCCCCTTCTCCTGCAGAGCCTGTCCTGAGCCTGCCGAAGGATGAGCGGGTGGCCAGGGAGATTCCTCGGTCGCCCTTTTGGAAGGGCGCCCTCGGAATGACAGATACGGCGGGTGCAAGGGCGAAGCCCCTGCCGGGGTCATAGGGGTGTCCCCTATACCCTAATAGTCCCCTTCTCCTGCAGGAGAAGGGGACAGGGGATGAGGTATCTGGACAGATGCACCCACTGGCTTTGCTTCGCAATGGAGGCACGAGCATGACGCTGACATATGAGAAGGACACGTCCCCGAACGGCGCCGCGCAGTCGCCACGCCGACGCGGGGATTTCGATACGCTGCCGGAGCTTACAGCCTATCGCGACGAGGGGTGCGAGGTCTCGCCGACGTGCCTGGAGTGCCCGCTGCCGCGCTGCAAGTACGACGACCCCGACTGGTACCGTCGGCTGCGGCTGGCGTCGCGGGACGCGCGGGTGCTGGAGGCGCTGCGCACGGAGCGCGGCAGGCCCGCCGAGCTTGCGCGGCGCTTCGGGGTGAGCCTGCGGACGGTGCAGCGCATCATGAAGCGGGCGCGAGCCTCACCCCCTCGATCCCCCTCTCCTGCCAGGAGAGGGGGAGGTGAATAAGGTTCCAGGGGACACCCCTGGAACCCCGCCAAAGGGGCATAGCCCCTCTGGGACTCCCCCTCACGGGGTGCAGGGCCGTCCTGCGGCCCGCCGGAGAGTGTGGGAGGACACCTCCCACAAACGTTTTTTCTCTCCCCTTCTCTTGGAGGAGAAGGGGACGGGGGATGAGGTATCCGAAGGACAAATGGGGTGGGGAGATTCCTCGATGCGCTCAGGGCGAGCGCCGGGAATGACAAAAGCACAGGAGGCGCGTATGACGACGACAGCACCGGTCCACACGACCCTGCCGCAGCAGGTGGCGCGCATGGACCAGCCGCGCATGGCGGCGTACCGGCAGAACCTGGAGTTCTACAACGGCGCCCAGTGGCCCGCACGGCCACGCCGTCGCGAGCGGCAGCTCACGTTCAACTACGCGCGCGTGCTCGTGGACAAGCTGACGTCCTACCTCATGTCCGGCATCACGCTCGACGTGGAGCCCGCCGACGACTCGCCGGACGGGCGGGAGCGCGCCCGCCGCGCGGAGGCGGACCTGCGCGCCGTGTACGACGCGAACGCGCTGGAGGGACTCGACTTCGAGACGGAACTGGACGCGGCCATCCTCGGCGACGGCTGCTACAAGGTGACGTGGGACGCGGAGGAGCAACGCGTGCGGGTCACCGCGCCGGACGCGCAGGGGCTGTACGCGTGGTGGGCGAGCGACGACGTGTCGCGGGTGTGGCGCGTCGCGAGCCGCTACCGCCTGCCGTCGGAGGAGGCCGCGGCGCTGTACGGCCGCACTCCCGCGCTCAACGCGCGCGAGGCGACGGTCGTCGAGGCGTGGACTGCGGACAGCTTCGAGCTGTGGCTCGACAACGAGGTCGTCGAGCGTCGCGCGAACCCCTACGGGTTCATCCCGTTCGTCATCTTCCCCAACCTGCGCCAGCCCAAGCAGTTCTGGGGCGCCAGCGACATCCCGCCGCTCATCGAGCCGTCGCGGGAGCTGAACCGCGCCATGTCGCAGCTTTCGACGATCCTGGAGATGTCGGGCAATCCCATCGCCGTGCTGGAGAACGTCGAGGAGTCGCAGGACATCGCGGTGCAGCCGGGCGCGGTGTGGGAGATACCGGAGAGGGCGCGGGCGTACCTGCTCGACCTCCTGCAGGGCGGCGGTGTGAAGCTGCACGCCGACTACATTGACCTGCTGTACCGCACGCTGCACGACGTGTCGGAGGCGCCGCGCACGACCTTCGGCGACAACCGGCAGGGGCTTAGCGGCGTGGCGCTGGAGATGGAGCTGCACCCGCTCTTGCAGAAGGTGCGGCGGAAGCGGCTGGTGCGGACGGCGGTGTACCGGCGTCGGGCGCAGATGGCGCTGCGGCTGCTGGAGCGGCACACGGGGGCGCGCTACGGCGACGTGCGGGTGTCGGTGACGTGGGGGCCGGTGCTGCCGCAGGACCGCGGGCGGCTGGTCAGCGACGAGGAGGCGCTGGTGCGCGCGGGGCTGCACAGTCGGCGCACGGCGATGTCGGCGCTGGGCGTGGTTGACCCGGAGGGGGAGCTGGCGCGCGTGCGGGAGGAGGGCGGGGCCACGTGAAGACAGGCCAGCAGGCGCAAGAGCCTCTCCCCAGGAGCCACTCTGGGGAGAGGCTCTTGCGCGTTTAGCGACGGCGGCGGCGGGCCGGGATGACCAGGGCTAACCCGCCGGCTCCCTGCGTCGCTTCGCGCGGGCGCCGCGGGCCTTCGGATGGGTGACCTTCTTGACGACGGGCTGTTCCGGCAGGGTCACGCCGGCCGCCTTTGCGAGGTAGTCAACCTTGCTCCGCAGCGAGGCCAACTCGGAGAGGATGCCCGCGCGCACGTGGAGGTCAAGCCGGGACTGGCCCTCCAGCGCGCTGTCCACCGCGAGGCTCAGCGTGCGCCGGTCCACGCCCATCGCGCTCGCGACGGAGCCGACGTCCCCGCCTTCAAGGACCCGCAGTACCGCGGAGTCCATGGGCCCGGCGGTGAGCCCCACCTGGGCGCTGGCGAGCATGATGGCGGGCTCTTCGCCCATCCCGATTCCTGTCCCGGACGGAAGTTGCAGGTACGCGATTTCCGTCGCCATGGCGGAGAGGTCCACGCGCCACAGGGTGAGGTAATAGGCGGGCTGGTCCCTGCGGGTGAAAAGCACCCACTTGTAGCCGGTCCAGGTCGTCATGCCCGGTGGGCGCTCCCATACGCACATGCGGTCCAGAACCATCTGGTCGCCGCCTATGACCTCCGGGTCGTCCACGAGGAAGGACGTCAGGTGCCCGGTGAGGAACTGCAGGAGCTGGCCGGGGGCGAGCGTGCCAGGGACGATGTTCTCTATGGCGGTGGAGCCGATGTTGCGGAGGTCCTGGCCGAGGGCCTCGGCGAAGCGCTCCCAGGCGCTGTCTTCGTCGGAGTCGAAGGCCGCGCAGGATACGGCGATTTCGTGGATGTTGTGGTCGTCCAGATGGCCGAACTCGAGGACGGATGTCCTGTAGAGCACCACCTGATGCGCCGCCACCTCCGGCGGGTCGGCGGTGGCCTGCGGGATGTGGGCCGCCCGCATCACCCGGTCCCGCTGCGCCACGGTGATGAACTCGGGCTCGTCCTCGCCGCCCTCATCGCCGATGCTGTAAACGAAGGCGTAGAGCATGACGCGGATGGAGCGCCAGAACTGCCCGGATCCCGGCGCGATAGGTAGTGGAAAGGGCTGGTTCTCTTCAGCCACGTTCGTCACGTTGGGCGCCGCCTGAAGGATCTCCCGCTTTAGGTTGGCCAGGTCCTGAAGATTCGGCGTCGGCATGGCTTCCCTCCTTTTTCTTTCGCGACTCGACTCCGGTAGAAATGCGGCACCTGGTCACTGCGCTCGTGAGGATGCATCCGCTGGCAGTCAACGCGAGCTCGTCCATCCCCTGCGCCAGCACCACTATCAGAAAACGGCGCAAAGCCGTCAAGCGGAAAAGATGCGAAAGCACCCCTAAACGATGGGAAATTAGTACTAATTAGCGTGTGGCATTAACGTAAACAGATGCGCAGCCGGCGCACGGCGATGTCGTCGCTGGGTGGTGGACCGGGAGGGGGAGCTGGCGCGGGTGCGGGAGGAGGGGACGGGGGTTGGGGGTTGACGCGCACTGAGCGAAAACCTTAGCTGCTCTGCTTCACAAGTGTAGCGGAGCCGGGGCGACTGACCCAATTGGTGCGGTTTCAACGCTATTCCCACGAATAGGCCTACGATTGCTGTGGCAGGAGCTTCCTTAGATTAGTGATAGCGTCCTCAAACTCATATTTCAAGCCATTCCGGCCACGAGCCTGTTGGGCGATGATCTTTTTCAACGCTTGCTGCCCCAAAAGCTTATTGAGTTGTGGCTTGCTGAGCCCATAGTGATGGGTCTCGTAGAAGTAGCGCTCCAGTATTTTTGAGATTTTCTGGGCCGGGTTAGCCTCAGCTCGTTTTGCTAACTCATCCACAGTCATCTCTGAACCTCCACCGACTGCGTTCGCGGCGCATATCAACTCCGTGTGAGAAAAATTATCTTCAAATTCGGCACCGCGTGACCCCCCGGTGTCGCCTTTGACTCCGCAGTCCCACACGTGAACCCGATCGTCTGTCCAAGACTTACCGTCGCTAAACCTGTCGCGCAGTGTGTCTATTGCCTTGCGCGTTCCCTCGTCATCGTCTGCGAAGATGATTACTTTTATCTGGGCCGCGCCTAGCGACTCAATCAATCGACCGACTACGTCTACTTTAGAGCCCAAGTCGCCATCAAAAGACTGGAATCGTATCGCGTTGAAGACTTGCGTCCCAAGCACGTGCTCCGCAATTGCAGGCAAGGCGGAAGACTCACTTTCCCCGTCCCAAAGGATAACCAAGTCGTATCCATACAAATCAAGGTTTGTATGTCCGAGCGCCTCCCTCACCGCTCCGCGTTCGCCTTCACCCACGAGCATAGCTTTAGACTCGTTCCCGTTATGGAGAGTAACGAGGTGAACCGAGCATGACTTGGCGAGCGGCGCAAGGATGGTGGAGTGAGTACTCCAGAGGAGGGTCTTGCCCTGCTCTGCTGCGTGCGCCCTTGCGGCCTCCATGAATGTTCTCTGGCTGGAAGCGTGCAGTCCCCTCTCCGGCTCCTCAACTAAAACGGTACTTCCCGCATCAGACAACCATATACGAGCAACCAGCCAGATAAGCTCACTTACCCCGCTTCCCACTGTGTCGAGCCGATGCGCCTCGGCAGTATTGGCCACATCGCCTGACGCCACACGTATACTTACTTGATTCGCGTCTTCCAGATGCGTGTACACCTTTTTGACCGAGGGAATAAGTCTTTGGATCATCTTCTCGAACTCACGATATCGTCCCTCTTCGTTGTTTCTCATAAAATGTAGAACTGCGGGTAGTGATAAGCCAGTGATATTGCTTCTGTCCACTCCGACGTTTCCAACCGGCGGAGTGTGTCGATGAGAGGGAACGTAGACTAAACGAGAGGCCCAAACCCCCAAGAGATCACAGAAACGAAGGGTTTCTCCCTCTCGTCCAACTTCTCCAGTGAAAAGGACATGAGCAGCAGTGGCTGACCAAGCTTGTGATGGCATCTCCGGAAGTCTTGTCAAGTTTTCAATTCTGAGAGCGTCATGCAGTGCCACGTTGGGAACTCTGACTGTTCCATTTCGCGCGTCCAAGAAAAAGAGCTGGATATTCCTCGGTTGCGCTTCTCCAGAGCCGTTAACCCTTCTGACGCGAAAGGTTATGTCGGTTGGCAAGAAATGATTCGGGTTTCTGATCCCTAATTGTCCCGTCCACATTAGTTTGCATGAAACCCGATCGATGTGAACTGGCTCTTCCTCTTTGCCGGGCAGTACACAATCATCTGTGTCCAGGGTAAATACCAGTTCAAGTTCGAAGGGAAGGTCTTTCTTGTCCGTGAATCGCTCATGTATATAGCGCGTCCAATCGTCCGGGTTCATGAGCGGTCCCCTTATCCAGCGAGCCGTGTAGAGGGCCTCCAGAAAGGAGCTCTTGCCCTCGTTGTTTGGGCCAATCAAAGCGTTCAAGGAACCAAGAGAAGATAGCGTTTCCTTCGTTCGGATATTCTTGTAGTTCGTCGCGGAAAAACTCGTGAGCTTCATAATGCCTCCGTGCCACGTTTCGGCGGCAGATAGATGGTTCACTAGGGCTACTATCCGGACGCTATTCTACCCCGCGTCACCCGCCCGCTGACACTCTAGAACCCATGTCCTACGCTGTCAAGCACATCGTAGCTTCTTCGCTGCGCGCAGAATGACAGGGCAGAGGCCCATGACAGACACAGCGCCAGGCTGGCCGCTTGCCCGGCGCGCACGCTTTCTGTATCATGCGTGCGCATACCACTCCGTCAAGCAGGGCGGGAGGCGCATGGGCAGCGCGACGACGACCACCTCAACCCAGGTCCTGGACCCGGGCCCCGCCGAGTCGAAGCAGGCGGGCCAGCGTCCCGCGCCGCGCGCGGCCTCACTGTTCGGCAAGCGCATCGCCTGGGTGGGCAACCACAAGCTGAACGCGGACGTGGTGCTCGGCACGCTCGCGCGGCGCGTACAGGCCGCGACGGGCGCCGGTGAGGTTGTGGCGCACGAGAAGCGCGGCCCCAACGTGCCCACCGAGCCCGCCGTGCTCGACCGCCTGGCCCGCGAGTGCGACGCCGTGATCATCGGGCTTGCGGACTGAGGCTCGTGCACCGCGTGGAGTGTCCACGACAGCGTCGAGCTTGAGCGGCGCGGCGTGCCCACCGTCGTCGTGACGTCCACCGCGTTCTCGAACGCGGCCCGCGGCGTGGCAAGCTCGCTGCGGATGCCCGACATCCCGTTCATCGTCCTGCCTCACCCCATCGGCGGCCTCACGCCCGAAGCGGCCCGCGCTCTGGCCGAGAAGGTGTCCGGCGAGGCCCTCAAGGCGCTGACCCTCGCGCCACGGACGCACCCATGACCGCCAGCAAGCCGGTCCTCACCTCTCGCCGTCACGCCGCCAGCACCGACTCCGAAGAGGTGCAGGCGCTGTTCGAGCGCATGGGCTACAACGACGGCCTGCCCATCGTGCCGCCCACGGAGGAGCGCGTGCTGCGCATGCTGGGCGGTGTCGACTGGGACCCCGCGCGGGAGATCGGCAGCATCGCGCCGCGCTCAGGCCTGGCGACCGTCGAGAAGGTGGCGGTGAACGCCGTCATGGCGGGCTGCCTGCCGGAGCACATGCCCGTCCTGCTCGCCGGCGTGCGCGCCATCGCCGAGCCTGGACTGAACCTCTTCGCGGCGGAGTCCAGCACCGGCCCTTACGCGACGCTCATGGTCGTCAACGGGCCGATACGCCACGCAGCGCACATCAACTGCGGCGCGAACGCCCTTGGCGTGGGCGCGCGTGCGAACGCGGCCATCGGGCGGGCGCTGCGCCTGGTCATCATCAACGTCGGCGGCAGCGTGTCCGGCAAGACGAACATGGGGACGCTCGGACAGTCGGCGATGTTCACCTGCTGCGTCGGCGAGAACGAGGAGGCCAGCCCCTGGGAGCCGCTGCACGTGGAGCGCGGCCACCCGCGCGACGTCAGCGCCGTGACGTGCATCAACCTGCGCGGCATGTACGACACGCTCTCGTCCAGCCGCGACGCGAAGGTGCTCGCGCGGGTGATCGCGGGCGGCATGACGCCGCTGGGCAGCGGGAACGTGTACTACGGCGGCGAGCCGGGCGTGCTCATCTGCCCGGAGTGGGCGAAGACCCTCGCGGACGGCGGGTACACCAGGCTGTCGCTGAAGCAGGAGCTGTTCGAGCGGGCGCGCGTGCCCTTCGGCCTCATGCCGAAGCCGGAGCAGGAGCTTCTGCTCGGTCTCCGAGGCGACATGCTCCCCGAATGGAAACCGGACACGATGGTGCCGGTGGCGCGCAGGCCGGAGGACATCTTCCTCGTCGTCACCGGCGGCGCGGGCGTCCACTCCATGCACCTGATGACGCAGGGCGAGTCCAGCAAGTCGCAGACCGTGGTCGCCACCCGCGCCGACGGCACGCCGGTGAAGGTGTGAGCCTCAGGCGCCTCGTTGCCTCAACAAAGACGGAGTGCTTCTCTCGTCCCGTCTGCAGTGAGGTACGGTAATGAATGTACATGGCTATCCACATCTGGATGACGCCTTGCGCGCTTTGAACGTGTCAACTCAAGAGAATAGTTGGATCGTTTCTCGACTTCATACAGCAAGAACAGACGCAGAAAGAAGCGACGTGCTTGCCACTTTAGAAAGGAGATTAACTAAACTGTACGGCTATCCAGGTTATGAGAAAGCAACATCCAACCTGTTGAATGCCACCAGTTGGAATTATTTCCAAGAGCACCTCTGGACGCTCGATGTTGCGGTACATTTGGCTGAGAGGCAACTACTCCGTGAATTAGAAGTACCTGTTGCCAATGGCAGCGTTGTTGATACGCGTGGAGAAATAGATGTGGGCGGGAATCAGGTGACGTTCTTTGTGGAAGCAAAGTCGTGGCGCTTCGATCCAGCACTCCGCGACTATTCAGACCCTACGGTTCTTACATCGGATCCAAGGATTAATAAAATGGTTGCAAGGTTATCTAAGCAGTTGCCGTTGGATGCGTTTGGCGTGTGGGCATGGGATAAACTGCGTGACGGTTTAGCTGGTGGAATGAATCTAGAAACAGGAGAACAAAGCCTCGGCGTTGATGAACGCCGTATAGTTGACAGAGTATGTAATGAAGTGCCTCAAATAGCTTGCGCGCTCATAAACGGCGTAGATCCAATGAGCTTGATGAAAGGGCAATCAACTCATATACTACGGGCAGTGCCCAGCGCTAAGTCAAAATGGACAGCCAAGCGGATAAGCGGCCTGGTCGAAAAGCTCAATACCTAATTCGCATTCATTGTTTGGCGGGCAAGCGCAACGTTTCCCTACTATCCCACCCCCGGCGTGACCTTCCCCCATTAGCGCTGAGCGAAAAGATGGCGCCCCCATCTCCCCGTCATCCGCCCGTTGACACGATAGAACAGCCGTCCTACCCTGTCGAGCAGAGCGTAGCTTGCCCGCCGCGCTCACCCTTCGACAGGCTCAGGGCGAGCGGCGCGGCGGCGAGACGAAAGGAGTCGGCGGATGACGGACGGGAACGCAACGACAAGCGGGGTCGAGACGGCGACGGCACAGACGCCAGCGGAGGCGCAGCCCACGTCGGAGGAGCGCGTCGCCGGGCTGGAGCGCGCGCTGGCGGAGGCGCGGGCGCTCGCGGAGGAGCGCGGGCAGGCGATGTCCGCGCTCACGGAGCGGGCGGCGCTCGCGACGGCGAAGTACCGGCAGGCCGCGCTTGCGGCGACGCCGGAGGTGCCGCCGGAACTGGTGCAGGGCGCGACGGTGGAGGAGGTTGACGCGGCCATGTCGCGGGCGAAGGCGCTCGTGGACGAGGTGCGCAAGCGGGCCGCGGCGCGTTCCGACCTATCGGGGCCGCGCACGCCCGCGGGGGCGCCCGCGCGGTCGGCGCCGGACCTGTCGGGGCTGACGGCGCGGGAGAAGATAGCGCACGGGCTGGCGCGGCGAGGCTAGCGGCGCACTACGGCAACAAGAAGGCCCACCCTTGAGGGGTGGGCCTTCTCTCATGTCTGTCGGATGCGGCCCGGGCCTAGGTCGCGGGCTGGCCGCTGGGAGCGGGCATGCCCGCGGGGCCGGAGCGCCCCGTTTGAGGGGGCGCGGGCGGGACTGTGGGCGTCGACTCCGGGGCCGCGCTCTTGGGTCGGGCCTCCGCGACGGCGTCGGCGGGCTTCTGCCACAGGCGCGCGGTCTTGTACTCTTCCGGTAGAGGCGGCGTCTCTGATTTGAACAGCGCGTCGAGAACCTCGCCCTCGATTGTCTCCTCGGTCATGAGCTTTTGGGCGAGCTGGACCAGCTTCGCCTTGTTCGCGGTCAGTATCTCCGTGGCCTTTTCGTAGGCCTCCTCAATAAGCCGCTCCACCTCGGCGTCAATGGCCTCGGCGACCGTGTCCGAGTAGTCGCGCTGCTCGGAGATCTCCTTCCCCAGGAAAACAAGCTCTTCCTTCTTGCCGAAGGTGCGCGGTCCCAGGCCCAGGAAGCCCGACGCCCGCTTGACGAAGATCTTCACGCCCTCCGCCGGATGGCCGTCCTTCTTCTGCAGGAACTCCACCAGGCTGAAGTCGCTCTCCTTGCGGGAGTTGAACGTCCGTCCATCCTTGGTGTGCACAATGAGGTCGTTGCCGTACAAGTCTATGGACTCGAGCTTGCCGGCGAGCGCCTGCTCCACCACGACGTTCAGCGGCATCTCTTCAAATGTCGGCTGGCTGGTCATGCCGTACTGGGTGACCATCTGCCGCGCCAGGCGCGTGGCGTGCTCCAGGTCGTTGGACGCGCCGGTAGTCGTCTCGGCGAAGATCAGCTCCTCGGCGCGACGTCCGCCCAGGGCGACGGCGAGCATCGCCTCGAACTGGACCTTGGTCATCAGCGAGCGGTCCTCCTGCGGCAGCAGGCGGGTGTAGCCGCCCATCATGCCGCGCGACACGATGCTGACCTTGTGCACCGTGTCGGCGGCAAGCTGCATGCGCGCCACAAGGGCGTGGCCCGCCTCGTGGAATGCGGTGATCTCTTTCTCCCGCGCGCTGATGACGCGGCTCTTGCGCTGCGGGCCGGCGACCACGCGGTCAATGGCCTCCGCGAACTCGTCCGGGCCGATCGTCTTCTTGTTGCGGCGGGCCGCCAGGATGGCCGCCTCGTTCACCAGGTTCGCCAGGTCCGCGCCGCTGAAGCCGGACGTCTGCTTGCCGATGGTCTGCAGGTTCACGTCCGGGGCCAGCGGCTTGCCCTTGGAGTGCACCCCCAGGATCTGCGTGCGTCCGTTGATGGACGGCAGGTCCAGCACGACCCGGCGGTCGAACCGGCCGGGCCGCAGCAGGGCAGGGTCCAGGATGTCCGGGCGGTTGGTGGCCGCGACGACGATGACGTTGGTCGTGTTGTCGAAGCCGTCCATCTCCACAAGTATCTGGTTAAGGGTCTGCTCGCGCTCGTCGTGGCCGCCGCCCAGGCCCGCGCCGCGGTGCCGGCCAACGGCGTCAATCTCGTCAATGAAGATGATGCAGGGCGCGTTGCGCTTGGCCTGGTCGAACAGGTCGCGGACGCGGGCCGCGCCCACGCCGACGAACATCTCGACGAACTCGGAGCCGCTGATGGAGAAGAAGGGCACGCCCGCCTCTCCGGCCACGGCGCGGGCCAGCAGCGTCTTGCCGGTGCCCGGCGGGCCGACCAGCAGGACGCCCTTCGGGATGCGCGCGCCCAGGGCGGCGAACTTCTCCGGGAACTTCAGGAACTCCACCACCTCCTGAAGCTCCTGCTTGGACTCCTCCACGCCGGCCACGTCGTTGAACGTGACCGTGGGCTTGCTGCCAACGAACATCCGGGCGCGGCTGCGTCCGAAGTTGAGCGCCTGGGAGCTGCCGCCCTGCGCCTGGCGCATCATGAACAGGAGCAGCGCCCCGAAGATGATGATGGGCAAAAAGTTCAGCAGGAAGGTGAGGATGCCGCCCCACTGGCTCTGGTCCTTGACGGAGACCTTCAGGCCGTCGGCGCCCAGCTTCACGCCGCCGCGCTGCAGCGTGTCCACGAAGCTGCTGCCCGGCTCCTTGCGGGAGCTCAACTTCTCGCCGGACTTGGTGGTGACGAGCAGCGTGTCGCCCTGGATCTCCAGCTTGTCCACCTGCCCCTTGTTCGCCATGTCAATGACGGTGCTGAGGTCCGTGTCCTTGGCGCCGTAGGAGGGCTGGAACAACGTGAAGAAGATGGCCACGATGGCCACCAGGATAAGCAGGTAGATAAAGCTATTGCGCAGCCACTTGGAACTCATGTCAGATAGCCCTCATACGAGCGGGGACAAAGATACCACGCGGTTGACCATTTCCTCCCCGTCAGCACCAACTCATTATAGCAACAGCAATACGCGCGTGTAAAATCTTGGTATGCGCGCGCCCTCTGGGCCGCGACGCGGGACGGGGCTACCGGCGCCGGGGCACGGTCAGCACCATGAGGATGACGCCCAGCGCTCCGCCGACCAGCGTGCCGGTCAGCACGAACGGCCACGGCGAGAGGCCGGTGAACGCCCAGTAGACCGCGTTCACCGCCGCCACCAGCGCGAGCGTCTGGAGGGAGGTCCATGCCAGGTCGGCCAGCATCTCCACCACCACCCCCCGACGTGTCGGGGCTACCGCGAGCGCAGCGCCGCCTCCACCTTCTCCGCCAGCAGGCCGCCCATCTCCCGCGTGGAGAGGGCGCCGCCCCCCGGCGCCGCGATGTCCGGCGTCCGACGGCCCTCCGCCAGCGCCTCCTCCACCGCGCGCTCCACCGCGTCCGCCTCGCGACCCAGGCCCAGGGAGAGCCGCAGGAGCATGGCAACGCTCAGCACCGTGGCGATGGGGTTCGCCTTGCCCTGGCCGGCGATGTCCGGCGCGCTGCCGTGGATGGGCTCGTACAGGCCGAAGGCCCGCGCGCCGGGCCGGGGCGCGCCCGCAAGGCTGGCGGAGGGCAGCATGCCCATCGAGCCCGCCAGCACCGCCGCCTCGTCCGTGAGGATGTCGCCGAACATGTTCTCGGTGACGATGACGTCGAACTGCGTGGGCCGCCGCACGAGCTGCATCGCGGCGGAGTCCACCAGCAGGTGGTCGAGCTGCACGTCCGGGTACTCCTTCGCCATCTCCATCGCGATCTCCCGCCACAGCCGCGACGACTCCAGGACGTTGGCCTTGTCCACGGAGGTCAGCTTCCTGCGGCGCAGGCGGGCCATCTGGAAGCCCACGTGGAGGATGCGCGCGACCTCCTGCTCCGTGTAGGCCATGGCGTCAATGGCCTTGCGCCCGGCCTTGACCCGCCACCGACGCTTGGGCTTGGCGAAGTAGAGGCCGCCGGTCAGCTCCCGGATGACCACCAGGTCCACGCCGCGGAGCACGTCCGGCTTCAGCGGCGTCGCGTCTATGAGCTGCGGGTACACCTTCACGGGCCGGATGTTGGCGTAGAGGCCCAGCCCCTTGCGGAGTCCCAGGATGGCGGCCTCCGGGCGGACGGACGCCTGGGGGTTGTCCCACCTGGGGCCGCCCACCGCGCCGAACAGCACGGCGTCGCAGGCGCGGCACAGCGCCAGCGTCTCCGGGCGGAGCGCCACGCCATACTTGTCTATGGCGCAGCCGCCCACGTCGTCGTAGCGATAGGCGAAGCGATGGCCGGATGCGCGCCCGATCGCGTCCAGCACCCGTACCCCTTCGGCGACGACCTCCGGGCCGATGCCGTCGCCGGGCAGCACAGCGAGGGTGAAGTCCATAGTCACATCCTCAAACAAGGCCTGTGGTATCTCGGCGGACTAGTCTAGGCGAAACGCGAGGGAGGCGCAAGGGCGCGCGGCTACGACTCCATGACTCCGTGGGGATCGCGCCCTGCAATCACCCTCCGGTGGTTCGGCAGGATGCGCTCCTTGTAGATGTCCTCCAGCTTGTTCAGCAGCGCGTGCGGGTCCGGGTCGTAGCAGACCACGGCGCCCGTCTTCTTGTGCATGAAGTTGATGATGGTCTCAAGGTGGTCGGTGATGCCGCCCGTGCCCTGCAGCACTCCGATGACCTTCCCCTCGTCGTAGGCGATGGCGAACTCGCCCAGCGTGCCGGAGCGCCCTCCGGCGAACACGACCACGTCGCAGGAGCGGATGTTCTCGATCTCGCGCCCCATGAGTCCGCTGCCGGTATAGATGATGGCGTCGTAGCCCGCCGTCGGGGAGCCGTACTTGACCACGTGCTCCTCGAAGTTCAGCGCGGGCGAGACGCCGACGACGACGCCGCCCTGGGACTTGGCGCCCTTGACCGCCTCCTGGGGCACGCCCGGGCAGGCGCCGGTCACGAGCACGTACTTGCGCAGGGCGAGCTCCTCGCCCAGGGCGCGCACCCTGGCGCGGACGTCCTCCGCGATGCGTCCTCCCGCGGAGCCCATCACCCCCACGACCATGCGAGGGATGGGGGAAAGCGGAGGGTCCGGAGGGTCCGGGATGACCGATGCGCCGGGTTTCGACTTTTTCATAGTGCTTCCAGTATAGCGTAGCCCGTGGGCCGTCTCCTACGGCGCACCCAGGACCGCCTTGCCCCAGTCCGCGCGACGGGCGCGACTGGCCTGAAAGAAGATGCTGCCTTCGTTGCCGCAGCAGACCCATCGAGCGCCCGCCTCGACCCAGTGACGCGCGTCGTCCTTGTCCGTGGGGTTGATACCAAAGACGACGCCATTCTCTTTACAGAGTCGCAGCGCCTTGCGGGCGCCCTCCAGGACGGCCGGGTGGGTCTTGTCGCCCCCGTAGCCCATGGACATCGCAAGGTCCACCAGCCCCACCCAGACCACGTCCACGCCGGGCGTCTTCACGATCTGCTCGATGTTCTGAATGCCCTCCCGGCCCTCGACGAGCACCATCAGCATGCTGTCCCTGTTGGTCCGCTCGCGGTAGGTGGGCCAGTCCTCGGCGGTGTAACCCGACGCGCGGACCGCCGGGCAGGTGCCCCGCGAGCCTGCGGGCGCGTAGCGGACGGCCTCCACGGCCAGCCGGGCCGCCGCGGGCGTGTCCACGTGGGGGATGATAACGTTCTCCGCGCCCAGGTCCATCGCCTTCATAATCAGCACCGGGTCGTTCGTCGGGACGCGCACGATGGGCGATATGCCCACCGCTTCGGCGGCCCGGATTTGCTGGAGAAGGGTCTCGTAGCTGGCGGGGCCGTGCTCCGTGTCAAGGATGACGAAGTCCCAGCCCGACCGTCCGTAGATCTCAACGATATCCGGACAGAGAATCCGCGAGAGCACGCCCAGCGCCGCCCGCTCCTGCATGGTCTTTTTCAGCTTGTTCATGGTCACCTCCTCGCTGGTATCTGATGATAAAGTATGTGCACGGAGGTCGTACGGAGTCGCCACAGCACTTCGAAACATGATACGTCCTTTGTAACTAGCCCTGTTCCAACCCTTGGTATTCGGACAAGAATCGTGCTACAAGCTCTGCACTCACGCTGGAGTCGTAGTCAAGTCTAAAGTCCCGAAAAGCTGTGCGCAGTCGGTGCTCTATTGCGGCTAATCTGTCGGTGGGGACAAATAGACCGACGCCTACGCCATCCAAAAACGCCAGGACAAAGCTCCTGTACGCTACCAGCATGTCAATGTCTTGTTGCATGTCGCCCAAGCGCACCAACCCTTTAAGCAGAAATGAGAGCGGGCCACCGGCCAAGGGCCTTGTCTCCAACTCATAGATGGCCGTCTCCCTGGTACCGATTGCGCTCTCAGGGACATCTCCAAAAAGACGCCGAGCCTCTGCTGGAAACCGTTGGACTAGTACGAAACCGTACGCAAGCGAAGTGAAAGTTAAAGGGCCAGCTACGCTCTTTTCTACGGCTGAACCTTGGGAGGTTTCACGAACCCCCTGCCGGATGAGGTAGTTTGCCACAAGACCGGCAAAGACCATCCCTTCAGTTCTCACCCAGTCAGGCCTCGAGTCCTCTAATGGACGAAGCGTGTTCTTGACAAGCTCCACGTCGTTGTACTTGTCAATATTGAAGGGTGCCAACGCCGGTTTCACATTTTGGCGTCTTTTTCGGAAGAGAAACATTTCCCATTCCTCCTGGAAGGCTGATAAGATGGCACAATGATAGTCTGACGGAGGCACATTCCAAAAAGGCTGTCAGTATCTTATCCACCGGCTTGACCTCCGTCACGTACGCCCTGGCGAGCGTGCCCGCCGCGCGTGGCGGCAGATGTCCGCCAGGCAGCAGCCCGCGCAGCGGGGCCTGCTCTTCACGCAGGCGTCTTTGCCGTGCCGCACCAGCAGCGCGTGGTACTCGTTGAACAAAGGGGCGGAGGGCGGCAGCCGCTCCATGAACAGCGCCTGGTGCGCGGCGTAGCTCTCCTCGCGGGGGCGCACGCCCACTCGCGCGAGGATGCGCCGCGTGTAGGCGTCAATCACGAACGAGGGCTTGCCCGCGGCGTACAGGATGATGGAGTCCGCGGTCTCCTCGCCGACGCCGTACAGGCCCAGCAGCTCCGCCCGCAGCGCCGCCACGTCCTGGTCGAAGAGCCTCTCCAGCGAGTCGCCGTAGCGCTCGCCCAAGTGCCGGCAGACGGCCTGGAGCTTGGCGGCCTTGGCGTTGAAGTAGCCCGCGGAGCGGATGACCGAGGCCAGCCGGTCGCGCGGCGCCTCCCGGATGGCCCGCGGCGAGAGCATGCCCTCCGCCTTCAGCCGTCCGATGGCCCTCTCCACGTTGGTCCACGCGGCGGCCTGCGTGAGGATGGCCCCCACGATCACCTCGAAGGGGGTCTCCGCGGGCCACCAGCGCTGCGGCCCGTAGGCCCCGCGCAGGCGGCGGAAGAGCTCGCGCAGCTTTCGCGCGGCGGCGTCGCGCCGGAGGGCCGATGTCCTCCCGCGCGGCTTGTGTGGAGTGGTCTGGACGCTCATGGCCCGGCGATTATAGCAGGACGGGAAAAGAGCGAGGCCCTCCGGCTCGCCGGAGGGCCTCGTGTCCATTCGCGGGGGTGCGCCGGAGCGAGGTCCGACGACTAGTAGTCCATTCCGGGAGGTCCACCGGCGGGCATGGCCTGCTTCTTGTCCTCCGGGATGTCCGTGATCAGCGCTTCGGTGGTCAGGATCATGGCCGCGACGCTGGCGGCGTTCTCGAGCGCGGAGCGGGCGACCTTGGCGGGGTCAATGATGCCCCTTTCGATCATGTCGCCCCACTCGTCGGTGGCGGCGTCATAACCCCAGCCCTTCTTCTTGCTCTTCTTGATCATGTCCACGATGACGGAGCCTTCCTTGCCCGCGTTGAAAGCGATGAGCTTGAGAGGCTCCTCCACGGCCTTGCGGACGATGTTGACGCCCACCAGGACCTCGTCGTCCGCGTCCTTGATCTTGTCCAGGGCGGGCAGCGCGTTCAGCACGGCGACGCCGCCGCCGGCGACGATGCCCTCCTCGACCGCCGCGCGGGTGGCCGACAGGGCGTCCTCCACGCGGTTCTTCTTTTCCTTCAGCTCCACCTCGGTGGCCGCGCCGACCTTGATGACGGCGACGCCGCCGGCCAGCTTGGCAAGCCGCTCCTGGAGCTTCTCGCGGTCGAAGTCGGACGTGGTCTCGTCAATCTGGGCCTTGATCTGCTTGATGCGCGCCTTGATGGCGTCCTCGGCGCCCTTGCCCTCGACGATGGTGCTCTCGTCCTTGTCGGCGACCACCTTGCGGGCGCGGCCCAGGTCCGTCACCGTGACGGAATCCAGCTTGCGGCCAACCTCTTCGCTGATGACCTTGCCGCCGGTGAGGATGGCGATGTCCTCAAGCATGGCCTTGCGGCGGTCGCCGAAGCCGGGGGCCTTGACGGCCAGGCAGTTCAGAGTGCCGCGGAGCTTGTTGACCACCAGCGTGGCCAGCGCCTCGCCCTCGACGTCCTCGGCGATGATGACCAGGCTCTTGGAAATCTGGAGCAGCCGCTCCAGGGGAGGCAGGATGTCGGAGACGGCGGAGATCTTCTTGTCCGTGATGAGGATGTAGGGGTCCTCGATGACGGTCTCCATGCGGTCGGCGTTGGTTATGAAGTACGGGCTGATGTAGCCGCGGTCGATCTGCATGCCTTCGACGTACTCGACCTCGTACTGGGTGCCCTTGGACTCCTCGACGGTGATGACGCCGTCCTTGCCCACCTTCTCCATGACCTCGGCGATGAGCTTGCCGATCTCTTCCTCGTGGGCGGAGAGGGTGGCGACCTGGGCGATCTGCTCCTTGCCCTTGACGGGGGTGGAGCCTTTCTTGATCTCTTCCTTGAGGGCGGCGACGGCCAGCTCAATGCCGCGCTTCAGCGACATGGGGTTGGCGCCCGCGGCGACGTTGCGGAAGCCCTCCGTCACGATGGCCTGGGCCAGGACGGTGGCGGTGGTGGTGCCGTCGCCCGCGGCGTCGTTGGTCTTGGACGCGGCCTCCTTCAGGAGCTGGGCGCCCATGTTCTCAAAGGGGTCCTTGAGCTCGATCTCCTTGGCGATGGTGACGCCGTCGCTGCAGACCTGCGGCGGGCCGAACTTCTTGTCCAGGACCACGTTGCGCCCCTTGGGGCCCAGCGTGACCTTCACCGCGTCGGCCAGGCGGTCAATTCCCTTCTTCAAAGCTGCGCGTGATTCGTCGGAATAGGCGAGCTGCTTGGGCATATCTCCTCCTTTCGTGAAAGACTAGCTGATCTTGGCCAGAATGTCCGCTTCCTTGAGAATGATGTACTCCTGGCCGTCCTCCTTGATTTCGGAGCCGGCGTACTTGGCGTAGATGACCTTGTCCCCGACCTTGACCTCCAGAGGGATGCGCTTCCCTTCGTCCCAGCGGCCGGGACCGACGGCGATGATCTCGCCCTCCACGGGCTTCTCCTTGGCGGTGTCCGGCAGGACGAGGCCGCTCTTGGTCACCTCTTCCTTGGCGCTGGGCTTGACGACAACCCTGTCGGCAAGCGGGTTGAATTTCCTGGGCATACGTAACCTCCTTCCCTGTCAGTGTGAAAAAGCTTTACAGTGTGTGGTTAGCACTCGGCGCGTTGGAGCGCCAACTGACATCTTAGCACTTTCCGCGTCCGAGTGCCAGACGCCACGGTATCCGTCGGATGGAATTCCCGCGGTTTTGCGGGGCGTTCACCGGTGAAACCGGCGCCTCTTTCTCGCGCGTCCGCGCCGTTTTGCGCGTTTTCGCGGCGTCTCATGGGGCGTTGTCTCTCCAGCGCACGCCCTGTTCCGCCAGCGGGACTCCGTCCCTCTGGACTCCCTGGCAGGCCATGCGGCTCTGCACCCGGCGGTGCCCTGGATGCGGCTGGCTCTGCACGCTGACTCCTGGCGTCATTGGCGAGAGTTTCGCAAGACGCTACTTGACGCCGTACACGTTTCCGTGTAAACTCGCGCCATGACGAAGGCAAAGGGCAAGTACCGAGCGGCGTGGGACGCGCCCCGCGTGCGCGCCCTGCGCGAGCGCATGCGCCTGACCCAGCAGCAGATGGCCGACGAGTTGGGCACGCGCCAGCAGACGGTCAGCGAGTGGGAGACGGGCCTCTACCGCCCGCGCGGGGCCTCGGCCACGCTCCTCGGCATCATCGCGGAGCGCGCGGGCTTCACGTACGAGGTCGCGGACGGGACAGAGACGCCGGAGAAGGACGACCCGTAGCCTTAGTCGCGGGTGGCATCCCTCCGCGCAGCGCGACCCTCGCACCGCGGGCGGCGCAGTCGCCGGGCAAGCGCGCCCCGATGCATCGGGGCCGGAGGGCACGGGAGGTGTCCTCCCGAACCCGCTCTATCTCTTCCCCCTCTCCTCAGGAGAGGGGGACACAGGGGGTGAGGCCCGCACCATGACGCAGCAGGCGACGCGGCGGACCATCCCGCCGGGCGTGACGGAGGCGCTCGTGGCCGCGGTCTGGCGGCACCAGATCGTGCGCCCCGACGCGCTCCGCGCCACCGACGGGCGGCGCGTGCAGGTGGTCTATCCCGGCCGGGACGGCCCCGGCGCGGGGCCGGACTTCACCGGCGCGCTCGTCGCGCTGGAGGGCGAGCGCCTGCTCTCCGGCGACGTGGAGGTGCACCTGCGCTCCGCCGACTGGTCGGCGCACGGCCACGGCCATGACCCGGCCTACGACGGCGTCGTGCTGCACGTGGCGCTGGAGGCGAGCGCGGGCCACGAGACGCGCACGCTCGGCGGGCGGCTCGTGCCGACGCTGCCCCTCGCGGACGCCCTGTCCGTCTCCCTGGACTACCTGCTGCTCGAAGGCCCGCCGACGGCGCCTCCGGGCGAGCCTTGCGCCGGGTGCGTCATGGGCCGGAACGCGGAGGAGATGGGCCGCGCGCTGGACAGGGCGGGCGACGCGCGCTTCCGCGCGAAGATTGCGCGCTGCGCGGCGGCCATCGCGTGCGTGGGGCCGGAGCAGGCGCTGTACGAGGGCGTGCTCACCGCGCTGGGCTACACCGAGAACGCCGACGCCCTGGCGGAGGCGGCCCGCCGCATGCCGCTCGCGACCGTGCGCGGGCTTGTCCAGGGCGTCCCGCCAAACGAGCGCGTCACGGCCATCGAGGCGCTGCTTCTGGGCGCGGCGGGCCTGCTGCCATCGCAGCGGGGGCTGGCGCTTTCCGGCGAGGACGCCGCCTGCGCCGCCCGGCTGGAGTCGGCCTGGCGCGAGCGGGGGCCGAAGGACACCCGTCCGCCCGTGCCGCTGCGCCTCTTCCGCGTGCGCCCTGAGAACCATCCCGCCCGCCGTCTGGCGGGGACGGCGCGCCTGGTGGAGCGCCACCTGTCGGCGGGGCTGGCGTCCGCCCTGCGGGACGCGGCGCTGGCCCCGGAGCCGGGCGCCGCCACGGTCGCGCTGGACGCGGCGCTGCGCGTGCCCGCCGAGGGCTACTTCGCGACGCGCTATGACCTGGGCCGCCCGCTGGAGGGCGGGCCCGCGCTCGTCGGGCCGGAGCGCGCGGGCGTGGCTCTGGTGAACGCGGCGCTGCCCTTCCTGGCCGCGTGGGGCGACCTCGCCGCCGACCGGGCGCTGGAGGAGCGCGCGTGGGAGCTGTTCCGGAGCTATCCGGGCCGGGAGGACAACCGCGTGCTGCGGCGCATGGCCCTCCGCCGGGGCCTGGCGGGCGTGCCGCTGACCACGGCGCGCAGGCGGCAGGGGCTGCTGCACCTCGCGAAGGGCGGCTGCTGCGCCCGGTGTCCGTGACGATTTACGGATGCCGCGCTAGGGGCCGCATAGCGTGACGGGTGTATAATCTATACATTCTGTCTCGCTGGCGGGGCCATGAAGAAGGTCAGGGTCTATACCCGCACCGGCGACAGGGGCGACACCGGCCTCCTGTACGGCGGGCGCGTCCCCAAGTCCGACCCGCGCGTCGAGGCCTACGGCACCATTGACGAGTCGGTGTCCGCGCTGGGCCTGGGCCGCGCGCTCTCCCGTCGGCGCAAGGTCAGGGAGATCGTCCACGCGCTCCAGCGGGAGCTGTTCACCGTGGGCGGCGAGATGGCGACCGCCGACGAGGAGTACGACAAGTTCGTCCAGCACTTCGGCGGCGTGACGGCGGCGATGGTCGAGAGGCTGGAGGCGACCATCGCGGAGCTGGAGCGCGAGGTGGAGATGCCGCGCGTCTTCATCATGCCGGGCGACACCGCCGCCTCCGGCGCGCTCGACCTGGCGCGGGCCATCATCCGCCGCGCGGAGCGCCGCGCGATGTCGCTGCAGCAGGCGGGCCTGACCCGCAACCCGGAGATCGTCCGCTACCTGAACCGCCTCTCCTCGCTGGTCTACCTGCTGGCGCGCTACGAGGACAAGAAGGCCGGGGCGACGCCACAGCCGCGCGCGACAAAGGCAGCCGCTCCATGAGCGCCTTCGACCTGGTCATTATCGACTACGGCGCGGGCAACCTGCGCAGCGTGGCGAAGGCCTTCGAGCGGCTGGGCCGGATGCCGCGCGTCACCAGCGACCCCGCCGAGGTGCTGCGCGCGGACGCCGTCGTCCTGCCGGGCGTGGGCGCCGCGTCGGACGCCATGCGCAACCTGACCGGCCTGGGCCTTGCGGACGCGGTCCGCCGCGTGGTGGCGGAGGACAGGCCGTTCTTCGGCGTGTGCCTGGGCCTGCAGGTGCTGTTCGCATCCACGGAGGAGGGCGGCGCCGAGTGCCTCGGCGTCCTGCCGGGGCGCGTGGTGAAGCTGCCGGACGGCCTGAAGGTGCCCCACATGGGCTGGAACCAGGTCCGCCAGACGCGTCCGCACCCCCTCTTCGACGGCGTGCCGGACAACGCCTACTTCTACTTCGTGCACAGCTACTACGCCTCGCCAGAGGACAGGGGGCTGGTCATCGGCGCCACGGACTACGGCGTCGAGGTGCCCAGCGCCATCGGGCGCGGCATGCTGGTCGCGACCCAGTTCCACCCGGAGAAGAGCGGCGACATGGGCCTGCGCCTGTACGCGAACTTCCTCGCCATGGCCCAGCGGAAGGCGGCGCGCGTCTGATGTCCGGCAGTCGTGTCCTGAGTCAAGAGTTCCCTGCAAAAGTAGGGGGTTCCTCTTGGGGACACACGTCCCCTCTGGGGGCGCGGATACCTCACCCCCTGGCCCCCTCTCCTGCAGGAGAGGGGGAAGAGAACCATCTGGGGGTTTCCCCCAGACCCCCGCGCAAGGGGGCTCTGCCCCCTTACGTGTTCCCCGGAATTATGCTATGAATTGCCAAATCAGGACACTGGAAGCCTGTCGCGAGGGCCCTCGGCAGCGCGGGGCTGCAGGGCGGCCCGCCGGGGTCATAGAGCCTGCCCTGAGCGCAGCCGAAGGGGGCGTCCCCTATAATCTACAACTCCCCCTGCAGGGCGGCAATGGAACACACCCGTACCCGCGCCAGGAGCGGATGCAGGGCGCAGCCCCTGCCGGAGGGTTCGGGAGGTGTCCTCCCGAAATAATTATCTCATCCCCTTCTCCTGCAGGAGAAGGGGACGGGGGATAAGGTATCTGAGCAAGAGCGTGGTCTTCGAGCGGCGAGTCGCTCACCTGAGCCAAAGGTTCGCTGAGACAGGACACTAGATGGACATCATCCCCGCCATAGACCTTCGCGGCGGACGCTGCGTCCGCCTCTATCAGGGGGACTTCGCCCGGGAGACGGTCTTCCCCGACGACCCCGTGGAGGCGGCCCGCCGCTGGGAGGCCGCGGGCGCGAAGCGCCTGCACATCGTGGACCTGGACGGCGCCCGCACCGGCGCGCCCGCGAACCTGCCCCAGATCGAGGCCATCATCAAGGCCGTCCGCGCCCACGTCCAGGTGGGCGGAGGCGTGCGGACGCTGGAGACCATCGAGCGACTGCTGGAGATGGGCGCGCGGCGCGTGCTCCTCGGCACGCGGGCCATAGAAGACCCCGCGCTCCTGGACGAGGCGTGCCAGCGCCACGGCTCCGCCGTCGTCGTCAGCATTGACGCCCGCAGGGGCATGGTCACGGTCCGGGGCTGGCAGGAGGCGCTGCCGGTGACCGCCGTGGACCTTGCGCGCGGCCTGGTGCGCCTGGGCGTGCAGCGGCTCGTGTACACCGACATCGGCCGCGACGGCACGCTGGAGGGGCCTAACCTGCAGGCCATCGCGGAGATCGTGCGGCAGGTGTCCGTGCCCGTCATCGCGTCCGGCGGCGTCGGCGCGCTGGAGGACATCCGCCGCCTGAGCGAGCTGGGCGTGGAGGGCGTCATCATCGGCAAGGCGCTGTACACGGGCGCCGTGGACCTTGCGGAGGCCATCGCCACGGCCCGCCACATGGCGCGGAGCTAGGGCCCGCCTGAAGCCTCCTCTCATCTTGGGATGAGACCCCATCCCCAACCTCAAACGAGACCCGATTCAGACCAGGCGTCTTTCTCCCTCCCCTCGTGAACGTAGTTGCCAGGAAAGCCTGACGCGTATACAATAGCGCGAACCGATATCGGTTTGGGATATATGATTCGCGACGTCTTTCTGGGCTTCATTCGCGTCCACATTCTGCACCATGCGGCGCGCGAGCCGGTCTACGGCTTGGCGTTGCTCCAGGAGCTGAAACGACACGGCTACGACCTCTCGGCGGGGACCATGTACCCCTTGCTCCATGGCCTGGAACGCAGCGGGTACTTGCGCCGCACGGAACGCGTGGTGGGTGGGAAGGTCCGCAAATACTACTCCATTACCAGCGAAGGGCGGCTGGTGCTGGAGGACACGAGGCAGAAGATACGTGAGCTGGCGGGCGAGGTGCTGGAGGGGCGAGAGTTGACCGGCCCGCCGGAGGCGTCCGGCGCGGCGCGTCAGAGAATGAGAAACGGATGAGGGAGACGCCAATCAATGCGGGGCGCGAGCAGCGCGGCCTCCTCTCCCGCCTGCTGGAGGTGCTCCTTGTCGCCACGCGCCTGGGGCTGACGTCGTTCGGCGGCCCCATCGCTCACTTCGGCTACTTTCGCGCCGAGTACGTAGAGCGGCGCAAGTGGCTCGACGAGCGGGGCTACGCCGACCTGGTGGCCCTGTGCCAGTTCCTCCCCGGCCCCGCGAGCAGCCAGGTGGGGATTGCGATTGGCATCAAGCGCGCGGGGCTTCTCGGGGGCCTGGCCGCGTGGCTCGGGTTCACGCTCCCCTCCGCCGCGGCGCTTATCCTCTTCGCCTACGGCGTCGCGGCCGTGGGCGGCGTGGCCGACGCGGGCTGGCTGCACAGCCTCAAGACCGTCGCGGTGGCGGTTGTGGCCCTGGCCGTCTGGGGCATGGCGAGGAACCTGTGCCCAGACCGCCCGCGGGCCTCTCTGGCCATTGTCGCGGCCATCGCCACGCTCGCGTGGCCGACGGCCGTCGGGCAGGTTGGCGTCATCGCCGTGGCCGGGATCATCGGGTGGCGTCTGCTGCAAAAGGACCAGGTCGAGTCAGGGCCTACGCAGAGGTTTCCCGTCGGTCGTGGCGCGGCGGTCTTCTGCCTTGTCGTCTTCGGCGCGCTGCTGGTGGGCCTGCCGCTGCTGAGTCAGGTGGTGGACAGCGAGCCTCTCCGGGTGTTCGACGGTTTCTTCCGGGCCGGCTCGCTGGTGTTCGGCGGCGGCCACGTGGTGCTGCCCCTGCTCCAGGCCGAGGTCGTCCCGCCGGGATGGGTGACCAACGAGGAGTTCATCGCGGGCTACGGCGCGGCCCAGGCCGTGCCCGGACCGCTGTTCACCTTCGCAGCCTACCTGGGCACGGCCCTTCACGGCGCTCCGACCGGGTGGGCTGGCGGCGTCTTCGCACTCGTCGCCATCTTCCTGCCCTCGTTCCTCCTCGTCGTCGGGGCGCTGCCCTTCTGGGACCGCCTGCGCGTCATGGGCGGGTTCAGCGGCGCCCTGCGCGGGATAAACGCGGCGGTGGTGGGGCTGCTCCTGGCGGCGCTCTACAACCCGGTCTGGACCAGCGCGGTCCGCGGGCCGGGCGACGTCGGGCTGGCGCTCGCGGCCTTCGCCCTCCTCGCCTTCTGGAGATGGCCGCCCTGGCTGGTGGTGGTCCTCTCCGCTGCGGGCGGACAACTCCTCGCGCTCCTGTGAACGCGCAGTGCCCTACCGGCGCAGATGGTACGGGATGCTCACCACGACGACGCCGGGCCTGAAGAGCAACATGGCCTTCAGGACAAGCGCGGTCTGGTTATGCAGCAGGTGCTGCCACCACCTGCGCGGCACGAACTCGGGCAGGACGACGGTCACGTACCCGTGGGCCAGCTTGCGGTTCACGTCGTCAATGTAGTCCAGGAGCGGCCCCGTGACCGAGCGGTACGGAGAGGGCAGGATGGTGAGCGGCACGCTGATGTGCAATCGCTCCCACCGCTCCCTGACGCGCGCCGTTTCGGCGGGGTCCGACTCCACGTGAATGACGCGCACGTCCTTGCTGATGCTCTGGGCGTAGGCGAGGGCCGGCAGCACGGCGTGGTTGACGCCGCCAACGGGCACGATGACCGGCGACTGGGCCACGGGCGTCGAAGGCGGCTGCGCCCCCGCGCCCCTTCGGTCCGCCAGGGACAGGTACTCGGCGACATCGCGGTAGTGGTTCCGTATGGTGCTCAACATGATGATAATCACGGGCAGCGTCAGGAAGACAATCCAGGCGCCGTCCACGAATTTTGTCACGGTGAAGACCAGCAGGACCAGCGAGGTAACGGACGCTCCCACCGCGTTCACCGCCAGGCTCGCCCGCCACCCCGTCAGCCGTTTCCTCCACCAGTACAGGACCATGCCCCCCTGGCTGAGAGTGAACGCCAGGAACACGCCGATGGCGTAGAGGGGAATGAGCCGGTGCGTGTCCCCCTCGAACACGACCAGCAGCAGAGCGGAGAGCACGCCCAGAAGGATGATGCCGTTCGAGTAGACGAGCCGGTCCCCCAGGTGGGCCATCTGGCGGGGCATGAAGCCGTCGCGGGCGAGGATGGAGGACAGGCGCGGGAAATCGGCGAAACTGGTATTGGCGGCCAGAATGAGGATGGCGACGCTCGCGGCCTGGACCACGAAGTAGAGGAGGCCGCCGCTGAACGTGATCCGCGCCACCTGGGACACCACGGTCTCCTGTTCGGAAGGAGCGATGCGATAGGTGGCGGCCAGGTACGTGACTCCCATGAAGAGGACGATGAGAGTCACCCCCAGCAGCAGGAGCGTGGCGCGCGCGTTGCGCGCTTCCGGCGCCCGGAATACGGCCACCCCGTTGGAGACGGCCTCGACGCCCGTCAGCGCCGTACACCCGGACGCGAACGCGTGCAGCACGAGGAACCAGCCCAGGTTGACGCTCTCCTGAGGGCCTGGCGCCGGCGGCAGCGCCTCGGCGGGACCGCCGAACGCGCTGCGGAAGAGCCCATACGCCAGCATGACGAGAAAAGAGCCGATGAACCCGTACACCAGGACGGACACCGCCCTGGCGGACTCGCGCACGCCACGCAGGTGCATCACTGTCATGACGCCGACGAGCAGGACGCCCAGCGTGACGGACACGGGCCGCAGGACCGGCAGCGCCGAAACCATCGCCGCGACGCCGGCGGCCACGGACACGGACACCGTCAGGACGTAGTCAACGAGCAGGCCCGCCGCCGCGAAAAGCCCGAAGAGTTCACCCAGGTTCTCCTTGGCCACGGTGTAGGAGCCGCCCCCGGCCGGGTAGGCCCGGATTACCTGCGTGTAGGACACCACGACGGTGACTACCAGAATGGACACGGCGCCCGCGATGGGGATGGAGAAGCCCAGTCCCGCCGTCCCGACGGTGACGAGCACCAGAAGGATTTCCTCCGTCGCGTAGGCAACGGAGGACAGGGCGTCCGCTGACAGAAGGGTCAGCGCCTGCGCAATGCCCAGCCGCTGCTTGTGCTGCTCCGCAGTGGCTAACGGGTTGCCTATAAGAAAGCGCCGGAGGTTCTGCGCCATACTTTAGTCCTAACAACTATAGCAGGTACGCGGACCGGTTGTGAGGACAGAGAAATGACGCTCAGAGGACGGCTGAATGGCGCGGGGGGACAGCGCCCGACCGGTGAAAGCGGAGGCGCGCCGGGAGGCTACGTCTCCTCCAGCGCCTTCCCGCGCGCCAGCACCAAGCTGTTCCGCGCGGCCACCATCAGCGGGTGCACCGCCGCCCCGGCGTCCACCAGCCGCCGGACCTCGCCGGTGAGCCAGTCCAGAAGCGCGCCGTCCAGGTCGGCGGACGCCCTCTCCCGCACCTGTGCGTTGAACGGATAGCGTTTGTCCTTCTGCGGGTCGAGCTTGTCCGCCAGGAAGAGGAGCGTCTCCAGCGGGGCCATATCCTCCCGTCCGAACGTGTGGACCCACACGGCGTCCAGCACGCGCGGCTCGCGGACATCCCACTCGCGGCGCAGCACCTCCGCGCCGACGGGGCCGTGGAGGAGCACGGGCATCCTCTCGTCGAGCGGGCTGACCGGCACGCCGTAGTCGCGCGCGCGCCGCAGCATCTCCGCGCGCGGCAGGTGGCGCGCCACGTCGTGGAGCAGCGCCGCGGCCTCCGCCAGCGCCGGGTCAAGGCCGTGGTCACGGGCCAGCCCGACGGCGACGGCGGCGACGCGCTCGCAGTGGTCGTAGAGGCCGCGCGGAAGCTCGCGCGAGAGGCGCGCGCGGATGGCGTTGAGGTCGTAGGCGAAGGTCATGTCGCCGGGACTATCCCATCCGCCCGAGGCGGTGGCCGCCCAGGACGTGGACGTGCAGGTGGGAGACCTCCATGCCGCTGTCCGGCCCGCAGTTGACGACGAGCCGGTAGCCCGCCCCCGCGACGCCCTCCCGCCGCGCGACCGCGTTCGCCAGCGCCAGCATGTGGCCGACCAGCGCCTCCTGCGCCGGCGTCACCTCCGCGATGGTGGGAATGTGCTCGCGGGGGATGACCAGCACGTGCGTGGGCGCCTTGGGGTTGATGTCGCGGATGGCGATGCCGCGCTCGTCCTCCAGGACGCGCTCGCTCTTGATCTGGCCGCTGACGATTTTGCAGAAAATGCAGTCAGGCATGGTGTGTTTCTCCTCACCCCCTAGCCCCCTCTCCTGTGGAGAGGGGGAAGAGATAGAGAGTGCTACGGGAGGACTCCTCCCGTACCCTCCGGCAGGGAATCCTGTTCCCTGCACCATTGCATAGCGAGAACGGCGTCCGCACAGGGGAGTGCAGAGGGGCCGTTCCCCTCTGCCGGGGGTTTGGGGGTGCCCCCCAATCCTTTTTCCATCCCCCTTTCCCTGAGGGAAAGGGGGAACAAGGGGGTAAGGGCGACGCCTCTACAGCCCCATCTGCTGGGCGACGCGCTCGCGGTGGAAGTCGGCGTCGCCGAAGGCCAGCTCCGCGGCCTTGGCGCGGCGGAAGTAGAGCTGCATGTCGTGCTCCTTCGTGAAGCCGATGCCCCCGTGGATCTGGTGCCCCAGCGCCGTCACCCGCCGGTACGCCTCGCTCGTCCACGCCTTGGCCATCGAGACCTCCTTCGCGCAGGAGAGGCCCTCCTGGAGGCGCCACGCCGCCTCGTACGTCACGAAGCGCGCCCCGTCCACGTCGGTCACCATGTTCGCGCAGTAGTGCTGGATGGCCTGGAAGCTGCCGATGGGCCGCCCGAACTGGACCCGTTGCTTGGCGTAGTCCACGGTCATCTCCAGCACCCGTTGCGCGCCGCCCACCATCTCCGCGCACTTGGCCACCGCCGCCCGCTGGAGCGTCTTCTCCACCACGGGCCAGCCCTTGTTCAGCGCGCCCACCAGGTCCCGGGCGGGCACGGCGACGCCGTCGAAGACGACCTCGCACTGCTTGTCGGAGGCGATGGTCTTCAGCACGGTGGTGGTCACCCCCGGCGCCTTGCCGCTCACCAGGAACAGCGAGACGCCGTTCTCCGGCTTCGCGCTTCTGCCCGTCCGCGCGGTGACGATGATGTCGTCCGCCACGTGGGCGTCCGGCACGAAGAGCTTGGTCCCGTCCAGGACGTAGTCCGCGCCCTTCGCCTTCGCCGTGAGCTGGACGCCCTTGGCCTCCCAGGTGGCGCTCGGCTCGGTGAGGGCCAGCGTCAGGATGCGCTCGCCCCGTGCGACGCGCGGCAGGAGTTCCTTCTTCTGCTCCTCGCTGCCCGCATCCAGCAGGGTGTACGCGCCCAGCAGCACGGTGGAGAAGAACGGCCCCGGCAGGAGCGCGCGTCCCATCTCCTCCAGCAGCACGCACAGGTCGAGGAAGCCGCCGCCGCTGCCGCCGTACTTTTCGGGCAGGGCCAGTCCCAGCCAGCCCAGGCCCGCGAGCTTCTCCCACGTCTCCGGGGTGAAGCCCCTCGTGTCCTCCTCCATGGCCCGCACGTAGGCCTTGGGCGCTTCCCTGTCCAGGAAGTCGCGGGCCATCTTTTTGAGCATCTCCTGCTCTTCGGTCAAGCTCAGGTCCATACGACCATCCCCCTCGCCCCCTTCCTTCGAGGAAGGGGGGAATAATGTGGACTGGGGGACACCCCCAGACCCCCGCCGGAGGAGCTGTGCCCCTCTGGACACCCGGGCGTCAGACGCCGCCCTGTCCTGGTATTCTAACGCTCCGGGCCTGTGTGGCAACCTACGCGCGCGGCAGGCCCAGGCCCTTGTCGGCGATGATGTTGCGCTGCACCTCGGACGAGCCTGCGTAGATGGTGGGCGCGACCGTATAAAGATAGTACGACCGCAGGGCACCGTCCAGCACCGCGCGCGGACAGCCCTTCTCGACCTGCGCGTGCAGGCCGAGCACCTGCATCCCCGTGTTGGCGATCCGCTGGTTCAGCTCCGTGCCGAAGACCTTGGACACGGAGCTTTCGTACGCGGGCACCTGGCCCTTCGACTGGAGCCACGCGACGCGATAGGCCAGAGCGCGCGCCACCTGCGTCTCCACGGCCCGCTCCGCCAGCTTGTGCCGGACGATGGGGTCGTCGGTGAGCGGCCTGCCGTCGCGACGCATCTCACGGGCCGCGCTCGTGATGTCGTCCAGGAGACGCCGCGCCGCGCCCACGTGCTCCACGCCGGACCGCTCGAAGCTCAGCAGCGCCATCGCCACGTACCAGCCCCGGTTTATCTCGCCGACGACGTTCGTGCCCGGCACGCGCACGTCGTCGAAGAAGACCTGGTTGAAGGCGTGGTTCCCCACCATGTTGACGAGAGGGCGCACGGACACCCCCGGCGAGCGCATGTCCATCAGCAGGAAGGTGATTCCCTTGTGCTTCGGAGCAGCGGGGTCGGTGCGGGCGAGCAGGAACATCCAGTCGGCGCGATGGGCGCCGGTCGTCCACGTCTTGGAGCCGCTGATGACGTAGTCGTCGCCGTCCCGCGTGGCGCGCGTCTGCAGCGAGGCGAGGTCGGAGCCTGCGCCCGGCTCGCTGTAGCCCTGGCACCACAGGCGCTCCCCTTTCGCGATGCGCGGCAGGTGCTCGCGCTTCTGCTCCTCCGTGCCATGGAGCATGAGCGTGGGGCCGAGCATGCGCAGTCCGAACTGGTCGCGGCCGGGCGCGCGGTGGTAGAGCATCTCTTCGCCGAAGATGGCCTGCGCGACGGGGCCCGCGCCCATGCCGCCGTACTCTCGCGGCCAGCCCATGGTGAGCCAGCCGCGCGCGGCCAGCTTCTTGCGCATCCGCTGGGCCACGGGGAAGACGTCGTCGTCCCAGTCCTCCGTGCCGCCGGTCCAGCCCGGCGGAAGCTCGTTCCGGAGGAAGGCGCGCAGCTCCTCCCGGAAGGTCTCCTCCGCCTGTGTGAAGCTGAATTCCATAGGCGCTCTCTCGTCTCCGGCGCGACGCAGCGCGGAAACCCACGGGGTTTCCGTGCGGGGACGCCTCAAGAGGACTGGGCTAGGGGATGGGCACGACCAGGCAGGTGATGGTGCGGACGATGCCCGGGACCGTGTGCACGTTCTGGGTCACCGTCTCCCCCACGGAGTTGAGGTCCACCGCCTCGATGATGGCCACGACGTCGTAGGGGCCGGTCACCGCCTCCACGGACTTCATGCCCTTGACCTGGCGCAGGGATGTCACCACGTCGCGGGTCTTGCCAACGGCCGTCTCGATGAGGATGAATGCGCGGGTAGCCATGGCGTCCACCTCCTTGGGGAAAGGATTTCGCCGGACGTTGAGGCGCGTTTATTCTAGCCCTGCGCGTATTGGAGTGTCAACCGCGCGGCGCGAACGTCTCTATCGTCGCGCGGAGCATGTCGCGCGGGACGCCGTGCGCCAGCGCGACGATGGGCAGCGTGACGCCGCGCGCGCGGTACTCCTCCAGCCTCTGCCGGACATGCGCCGGCGACCCCGCCAGGCTCACGTCGTCCAGCATGGCGTCGGGCAGCGCGGCGACAGCGCCCTTGCGGTCGCCCTTCTCCCACAGCTCCTTGATGCGCGCCGCCTCCTCCACGTAGCCGTAGCGCCGCATGAGGTTGTTGTAGTACACGCCCATGCCGCCCACGTAGTACGCCACGTGCGCCCGCGCCAGCGCCCGCGCCGCGGCCGGGTCGTCCTCGGAGACGCAGCTTATCAGGTACGGCGCCACCTCGATCTCCGCGAGGGAGCGGCCCGCCGCCTTCGCGCCCTCCTCCAGGTCCCGGAGCTGCACCTCGCCGCGCGTGCGCGAGTAGTAGGTGGGCATCCAGCCGTCGGCCTTCTCGCCCGCCATCTTCGTGTTCAGCGGCCCCAGGCTCGCCACGTAGATGGGGATGCGCGCGCGCGGCGGCTTGAACGCCAGGCGGAAGTCCTTCAGGTGGAAGAACTGCCCGTCGTAGTTCACCCGCTCGCCGGAGAGGGCCAGCCGGACGATGTCAATGTACTCGCGGGTGCGCTGGATGGGCTTCTCGTAGGGCACGCCGTGCCAGTTCTCGATGACTCGCTGGCCGCTGGTGCCCAGCCCCAGGAGGAAGCGGCCTCCCGAAAGCTCGTCCAGCGTGGCCGCCGCCTGGGCGATGACCCCCGGCGTGCGCGAGAAGACGTTCACGATGCCCGTGCCCAGATGCAGCCGCTTCGTGTTGCAGGCGAGCAGCGCGAGGGTGACGAAGGCGTCGCGGCCCCAGGACTCCGGCACCCACAGGGCTTCGTACCCCAGCTCGTCAATGCGCTGGACGAACTCGACAGCCTCGCTGCGGGGCAGGTCCTCCGTGCGCGGCTGGGTGATGGCGATGCGTTGCAACTTGTTCCCTCCCTACGTGTGGTCGTGATGACGCGAGACCCCGTTCCATTCTACGGCTTTTCGCCCGCGGAGGGCACCCGCGCGCTCACATCCGTCATTCCGGCGTACGCCGGAATCCAGCGTTCCCGACGCTTCCCTGGATACCGGCCCACGGCTTTCGCCGGGGCAGGCCTTCCCCCGGAGCGACGAAGGGATGCCTCTCCGTGCACTCTTGACACCCCGCATAGCGGGGCGGGGTATAGTGACGGCGAGAGGGAGCGATGCATTCCCCGTTCGATTCCACAGAGGCCCACCATACCTTTCAAAGTGCGTGGATGAAACAGCGAGTTCGTACGCTTGGCGTGTCGAGCGGACACGGAGCGTTCCGCCCCGGGATATGGGCAACCCTTGCCAGATGTCCTGAAAGTCCTTCATAATCCGGCTCGGCGCAATACACCTGGTGGGCGATAATGATACTCCGGAGGCCATAATCCGTCAGGGCTGCTCCAGTGCAAAGGTAAAGCCCGGCGTGCGACAACGTGTGGGGGCCATTGACCTGCCACGCTGCCGGTGCTAGGCTGCCCTCACACCACAATCTGTATAAAAGACACTGTTAGCCACACTAAGCAGGCGCGGTATCGTCGTATGAAAACTGCCGTGTCTCCCTCGTGAAGGAGCAAAATATGACGTCAAGAAGCCTTGATCCGGATAACTTGGGCGAGGATGAAGACTGGGAAGGAAACAACGCTGCGTTCCGCTGTCCTCTTTGCAATAAGGTATTCATCGTGAGTGACACAAGAATGCACGTAGGGCCAAACGGAGAAAAAGGCTACCGCAATTGCCCAAGGTGCGGTAAGTCTACCGGGCGAGTCAAAAGCGGTCGGAAGTCAGGTGGAACGGCATCTATAGAGTGGTAACAAATCAGTGGCTAACGCTGCGCGTGGAGTCGGGACTCGCTACGTCGGCGCTTCGCGCCGCCTCCACTCGCCGCTCACGCGCAGCGTTAGGCCTTTCTTTACGAGCATTGAGGAGGAGAAGAGCATGAGCGTTCCGGCAACAGCGTGGTCCAACAAGGGCGGCACGTCTGACAGAAACTGCGCATGCGGATCCTGGGCACAACACTGGGTTAATTTCGCCAGCAAGCCTTGGCCCGCCCAGTGTTCCGTGGAGGGGTGTTCCGCGAAGGCAACCGTAGGTGGGCATGCCATCAACTCGAGCGTTGCCGGCGAACGCATCGTCCCGCTGTGCGATTCGTGCAACAAACGCGGTGGCGCGTTTACGCTTAAAGGCAGTATCACTGTTCCAAGCGCCAACAAGGCCGAAACCTGTGAGAGGCAGGCCTAACGCCCGCGCTCCACTCGGACGCACCCGCCTTGCGGCGGGTGTTCCCTCGTTCGCTTCGTTCACTCGGCGCCGGTGAGCGCGGACGTTAGCCAGATACGAAGACATATGGCGATACAGGAAGATCTCATCGCGCAACTCGACGAGGTGCTCGGTGAGTTTGCGGCCTTGTCCAAGCGCTCGAAATACGACGACGTCTCGGATCTGCCGGAAGCGGAAGTCGGGAGGTTTGTCAGCCGGGCGGAGGCCGCGATTCACCGAGTGGCAGGCCGTCCGTCTCCCTATACTGACCAATCGGAGCGAGTTTTCAAGACCGGGGGCTACACCGGCTTTTTGGCGCGCTCGTTGGCCGGCATTCTGCAGTCGCTCCGAGCCGATCTCGCCGCCGGATATGTCAAGTCCCATCGAGAGCTCGTGCATGCCGAACTGTTTGCTGATTTCCTTGAGATGGCTCAGCACCTCCTGAACGAGGGATACAAGGATGCCGCGGCCGTGATCGGCGGAAGTTCCTTGGAGGCGCACCTCAGACAGCTCTGTCAAAAGAGCGGCATCACTCTTGAGATCACCAGTGGGGCGTCAACAACGCCGAAAAAGGCTGACCGCCTGAACTCCGACTTGGCCGGGGCTGGTACGTACTCGAAACTCGATCAGAAGAACGTCACAGCGTGGCTTGACCTCCGCAACAAAGCGGCTCACGGCAAGTATACGGAATACGAGACGCCCCAGGTGAGTCTCCTGATTGCGGGCATTCGAGATTTCATTACGCGAAACCCGGCATGAACTGGCTAACATTCAAATGGAGCCGACGCGCCAGACTGTCTGTGCGAGCCCGTCACTGCGGCGCGCGGCTCATTTGAACCGTTAACCCTTGGAGAACCGGTGCCTCAGCCTGGGCGCCAGGTCAGCCGGAGAAAGTTCGAGTACTGTCCCCTCAGCTCCACCGTAGGGGATTCGAATTGCGCTCCACGCGCCGAAAGGAAATCTCTCCGCCGCGCCCGCCTACCTTCGTCCCCTCGCCCCCCTACCCCGCCATCGCGCCCACGCGCTTGACCATCGCCTCGGCGTCGCTCACGATCCGGTCGACGAGCTCCTTGACGGTGGGCACGTCACGGGTGAACCCGACCGCCTGCCCGCACGCGACCGTGCCAGCGTCAATCTCGCCTTCGGTCAGCGCCTTGCGCCCGTGCAGCCCGCTTATCAGGGGCAGAAGCTGCTCCAGCGTCGTGCCCTTCGCCTCCATCTCCATCACCTGCTCCGCCCGTTTGTTCCTCATGACCCGCGCGGGGTTGCGGATGGACGCCTGAATAAAGGCGGTGTCCGTCTCCTTCGCCTGGACCATCCACTCCTTGATGTTCGCGTGGACGAGCGACTCCCTCGTCGCCATGAACCGCGTCCCCATGAGCACGCCGTCCGCGCCCATGGCGAGCGCCATCGCCAGGCCGCGCCCGTCGCCGAAGCCGCCGCCCACGATGACGGGGATGCTGACCGCGTCCACCGTCTGCGGGCCGAGGACCACGGTGCCGATCTGCTCCATGCTGGGGTGGCCGCCGCACTCGAACCCGACGATGGACACGGCGTCCACGCCCATGCGCTGGGCGGTGACCGCGTCGCGCACGCGGGCCACCTTGTGCATGTGCTTCGCCTTCCCCTGCTTGATACGGGCGACCTGCGCCTCGGTGATGCGCCCGGACGTCTCGATGGCGTCCACGCCCTCGCCGAGCGCCACGTCGAAGAACGCGTCAATGGGCACCGGCTTGGCGGTGGGCATGAGCGTGACGTTCACGCCGATGGGCTTGTCGGTGAGCGCCCTCGTCTTGCGGATTTCGGCGCGAAGGGCCTCCGGCGTGTCGTGCGTCAGCGCCGTCAGGAACCCGATGGCCCCGGCGTTCGCGACGGCGGCGACAAGCTCCGCGCGGGACACCCACTGCATTCCCCCGCAGATGATGGGGTGCTTGATGCCGAACAGTTGTGTCACCCTTGTCGTGAACACGGATGCGCCTCCTGCTCTGGTTTTTGGGTGTCTGGGGGCCTTCGCGGTCAGCCCGCGCCGCCGCTTTCCTTGCGCTCCGGCAGGGGCAGGACGGCGCCGACGAAGCCGCGCGCGCCCTGCAGGAACTCCTGCGCCGTCACCGCCCTGCGCCCCTCAAGCTGCACGCGCCGCAGGCCGAGCACGCCCCGGCCCGTCGCCACGCCCACGGGCGACGCCGCGCCCTCAAGCGCCACCATGGTCCCCGGCGGACCGCCGTCCGTCGCGGAAAGCGCGACGACCTGCAACACCTTGAGCACCTTGCCCTGCCATCGGGTGAACGTGCCCGGCCACGGATCGTAGGCCCGCACGCGCCGGGCCAGCTCCTCCGCGCTCAGGCGCCAGTCAAGCTCGCCTTCCTCTTTCTCGACGAGCCGGGTCACGGTCGCGAGGGCGTTGTCCTGGGGCTGCGGCGTCAGCCAGCCCTGCTTCAGCTTCGTGAGCACGCCGGGCAGCATGTCGGCGCCCAGCCGCGCCAGGCGTTCGCCGAGCTGGCCCGCAGTCTCCTCCGGCCCCAGCGGCGTGCGGACCTGGGCCAGGATTGGGCCGGTGTCCATGCCCTCGTCCAGCAGCATGATGGTGACGCCCGTCTCCGTCTCGCCCGCGAGGATGGCCCCCGCTATGGGCGACGGCCCACGGTGGCGCGGCAGAAGGGAGGGATGGACGTTCACGCAGCCGAGCGGCGGAATGCGTAGCACCTCCGTCGGCAGCAGCTTGCCGTACGCCACCACGACGATGGCCTCCGGCTTCAGGGCGGCAAGCTCCTCCGGCGCGGGCGGCTTGCGCAGCGTGGGCGGCTGGAAGACGGGCAGGCCCTTCGCGAGCGCCAGCGCCTTGACCGGCGAGGGGGTGAGCTGCCGCCCGCGGCCCGCCGGCTTGTCCGGCTGCGTGTACACGCCCGCGACGTCGAAGCCCGCGTCCAGAAGCCTCTCCAGCGCGGGGACGGCGAACTCCGGCGTCCCCATGAAGACGACGCGCACGGGCGCGGTCTGCCCCGCGTCAGAGGTCACGGCGCTAGCGCCCCCACGAGGCAACAGGGGTGTCCTCGTTGAGCAACGACTCCCCTGGGGGAAAGCAAGGGAACACGGTAACGTCCGAGCAAAAAGCAGGTGCAGAGGCGCAGCCCGCCGGAGGGTCTGGGAGGTGTCCTCCCAGATGCACATTCTTTCTCCCCCTTCTCCTGCAGGAGAAGGGGGACATGGGGGATGAGGTAACTGCCCCAAACACAGGCATGAACTCCCCGCAGCAAGGCGCTGGACTTGTTCAAGCGGTCAACGAGGCGGGATACTAGCGGACGATGACGGAGGAGACGCCGGCGTCCAGGTCAATATCCACACGGTTCTGCGCCGAGTCGAAGTTGCGGGAGACGTAGATGCCGCTCTGCTTCTGGAACCGGTCCCCGTCTATGCTGAAGGAGGTGAGACCCAGGTTGGCCTTGATGCGCGCCTCCACGTTCTTCGGGATGTCCAGGATGATGCTGGACGTGGCCCCCGCCTTGATGGTGATGGCGGTGCGACCGGCCTCGCGGGGAAGCCGCAAGTCGAGTTTGCTGGCGTCCACCTCCACGCGCAGGCTGCGCAGCTTCATGTCGCTCATCTCCAGGCGTCCGTTCATGGCGCCGCCCTGAATGATGAGGTCCAGCGGGATGCGCGAGGTCAGGCCCAGCGTCCAGAAGTCGTCCTTGCCGCTCGCCAGAAACGACCTCTTGGTGTCGGAGGACGTCAGTTGCAGGTATCCCCTGCCATCGGTCTCGCGGAACGCGTTGGAGGGCTCCTTGCCTCCCTGGCGATAGGTGAGCTGCCCCTCCGCCAGAAGCGGGGAATAGGACGGCAGGCTTTCCATGGTCACGTCCCCGGCGGAGAAGTTCAGGCGCACCTCGCTCTCCTTCAGAGAGCCCAGGCTTTTCTCCAGGCGCACCGTGCGGGAGTCCGCGGCGGAGACCGGCAGCCGGCCCTGCATCAGCGTGCCCACGGCCACCAGGGCCAGAACGACGGCCAGCCCCACGGCGACGCCTATCCACCAGCGCGACCCCTTGGCCAGAAGCAGGACAACGCCGACAAGAACGAGAAGGAGGGGCCAGAGGTTCAGGGCGTGGGAGAAAATCTCGGTGACATCCCCGCCGAAGAGCCCCATGCTCTGAGCGAAGAACACCGCTCCTACAACGATGAGGGCGACGGAGAGGACGAGAGTAAGAAGGCCGGGGCCGCCCTCGCGTCCGCCGCGAGAGCCCCCTGCGGAATGCCGCCGTGCGCCCGCCATAGGTTACCTCTTCTCCGGAGCACGGGCGCCGCCTTCGTCCGCCAGAACCACCCGCCGGGCCTGGCGGCGAGGCCCGTACGCCTCGGGCCACCTTCGAGCCGATTATAGGTCAATATCTCCGCCAACGCAAGCAGCTACGCGCGCAAATAGGGGCGAAGGGGCAAAAACTGGCCGATTTTTGGAACATCCGCCCCTTGACCAACCCTGGGCAAAGCCCTTATTGTTGGAACAGTTTGCCCGCCGTCACCATGTCGCGCCTCAGGCGGCAAGGGACGGACGAGACGAGGCGTTGCCTCGTCGCTATCGGCGGACCAGTGAAGGTCCAATGCGTATCCCTACCCGGGGATCCAGGCGTGCGTTTTTCTTTTCCGGTTTTTTTACCGGCGGTATTGTCCGGAGGATGCATCATGACCATCAAGCCCGCCCGCGAGGTCTGGGAAGCGGCGCTGGGGGAGTTGCAACTGCAGGTAACGCGTCCCAACTATGAAACCTGGCTCAAGGACACGGTCGGCGTATCAGCGTCGGATGGCCTGTTCGTAGTAGGGGTCTCCACTCCCTTCGCAGCCGAGTGGCTTACCAAGCGCATGTCCGCGGTCATAGAGAGGACGCTCTCCCGCGTCGTGAAGTCGCCCGTCAGGGTGTCCTTCCAGGTCAATCGGCGCGCGGACGCCGATGGCTCCCGCCCCGCGGGGCCGTCCAGAGAGACGGCGGCTGACGCGCGTTCGCCCGCGCCTGCCGCATCCCTCGCGTCCCGCATGGGCCGCCTGAACCCGCGGTTCACGTTTTCCTCGTTCGTTGTGGGCGACTCGAATCGGGTGGCCCACGCCGCGGCCCTGAATGTGGCCGAACGTCCGGGCGAGGCCTACAACCCGCTGTTCCTCTACTCCGGCGTCGGTCTGGGCAAGACGCACCTCCAGCACGCCATCGGCCACCACGCGCTGTCGCTCGGCCGCAAGATCCTCTACGTGAGCAGCGAACGGTTCGTCAACGACTTCGTGACCGCCGTCAAGGAGCACGCGGACGAGGACTTCCGCCAGAAGTACCGCACGGTGGACGTGCTCCTGGTGGACGATATCCAGTTTTTCGTCGGCAAGGAGAAGACCCAGGAGGTCTTCTTCCATATTTTCAACGACCTGCATAACGCCGGCTGCCAGATCGTCATCACGAGCGACCGCCATCCCCGCGACCTGAGCCTGCTGGAGGACCGCCTGACGTCGCGTCTGGTCTGGGGCCTCGCGGCGGAGATCTACCCTCCCGACTACGAGACGCGCCTGGCCATCCTCAGGGCCAAGGCGGAGCAGATGAAGGAGGTCATCCCTCCGGACATCCTGGAGCTGCTGGCGCGCCGGATGCAGCGGAACATCCGCGACTTGGAGGGTGCCCTCAACCGCGTCGTCGCCTACGTGCGGCTGTCCCGGCTGCCGCTCAATATCGAGACGGCCACGCAGGCCCTGGCGGACCTCACGATGGACCGCTCGCGGCCCGCCACGCCGGAGGCGGTCATCCAGACCGTCGCCGCGTACTTCGGCATGGACGCCGCCGCCCTCAGCGGCAAACGGAGGGACAAGCGCACCGCCGCTGCCCGGCATGTGGCCATGTACCTGCTCAAGGAGGACTCGGCCAGGTCGTTCGTGGAGGTGGGCCGGCTGCTCGGCGACCGTGACCACACGACGATTATGTACGGCTGGGAGAAGGTCGCCGGCCAGATTAACACGGACCCGCGTCTGCGCAGCGACGTCCTTGAGATACGCGCGTCGCTCTCCGAACCCCGCCTCAAGGCCTCCGGTTAGTCCCCCCGGCCTCCACGGCCCTTCATCCACCTCGTGGTGTGGATAAGTGGGTGTTTTCTGGGGATAACCCGCGGCGCGTGGGGATAACTGCGGGTGATTTATGAAAAATTTGTTAATCCCTTTGTGTACCCCACGCCTCGTCCGCACTCGTCCCCGTACTCTCCCCACCAGCCCGTCATTGCAACCACCTACGCTGTCCCCTTCGGCAATGATTACTATATACTAGAAGCTACGTCCTCTCTTTCAGGAGTGTATTTTACTTTATGCTTGACCAAGTCGAGATATTTGTGCACGCCGGAGACGGCGGTGATGGAGCGATCAGTTTTCGCCATGAGAAGCACGCAGCCATGGGAGGGCCGGATGGAGGAGATGGAGGAAGAGGCGGGCACATCTTTCTGACAGCTGATACGGGGCCGAACACGCTGTCGTATTTCCAGCGCAAGCACATGTTCGAGGCGGAGGCCGGTGGTTCTGGTAGCCGCAGGAACATGCATGGGAAGAATGGCTCTGACCTTGTGGTCACCGTGCCCGTGGGGACGATCGTTTATAGAAAGAGCCCTGAGGGTGCGCGGGAGCCGGTTGCGGACTTGGATCAGCCGGGCCAGACCATCCTCCTTGCGAAGGGGGGCGATGGCGGACGTGGCAACGCTCATTTCTCAACGCCGACGGACCACGTGCCGCGCATAGCGGAGGCGGGAGAACGGGGGGCGCAGTTCACGTACGCCCTT
>Ga0082335_1000641_pt1 | contig 84298 bp, 93 predicted proteins | sample Subgrocontami58m_FD_72375 | JGI IMG/M metagenome (GOLD analysis project Ga0082335, IMG submission 72375) | Subsurface groundwater microbial communities from S. Glens Falls, New York, USA - GMW37 contaminated, 5.8 m (SPADES assembly) (version 2) ...
TAGCAAAAAAAATCGGCGCACTTGACATAATCCGCATGGGCACGAGGGGCACATACAATCTCACCCCGATAGAGGGGAATGAATACATTGCCGTGCTGCTCACCATGGGCAACGAGGGCAGCCAGGACAAGAAGATTTCTGTGGCAAAGCCCCAGCTTTCCATGAACAACGGCAAGAAATACGCATTCTCCTACAAGAAGTCGCATGAAGCATCAATTTCAGAGCACATGCCATTTGTTTGCGACTTCAAGATGGACGAGCCGTCTGACGCGGGATTTTCCGCCAAGGCATATTATGGCAAGAGCAGGATTGCCTGCCTCGTGTTCGAGGCGCCCCTTGGGCTTAGGATAGAGTCTCTTGGATTCGGCGCGACAGTATCGGATTCGGAAAAAACCGATAAGGCAGCAGTGTCGATTCCGGTCGCTGGATGAATAAAAACGCTTTTATAAGCAAATCCTGCCCATTTTGCTCATGGCAAAAAGGCTTGATTCGAACATAGCGGTTGAGGCATGCCCTTTCTGCCTTTCCACTAAGGTTGATTATACGCCAGGCGGGGCCGGCGCCGCATTCACCATATATGGAATAACCGGCTATCAGAGCGGCAGGGCAGTGTGCAGGGACTGCGGCAGGATGGTGCTTCCGATTGAATTCAAGTCGCTTGAGGATTACAAAAAGGCCCGGAATTCGATAAAGGGGGAGAAGGCGGTGTTGGAAAAAATGCCTCGGCATCCAACTGAAAAAAAGACCTTCTTGATAAAGGACAAGCGCGGCATTTTTGGAAGGCTTACCACTTATTGGTCGGACGATGTTTCCAAGATTATGGATAAGCAGGGGATTGCGGGAAGCGGCACGTGGAAAATTTTGAATCTGCTTCGGACAATAATGGTATTCACGTTTCCATTTTTTGCTTTGTTTATTTTGTGGGAAATTTCAATCGCGAGGGGAGGGAACAGCCCGAACTGGGCAGCTTTAGCGCCCTTGCTTGTTGCATCCGCGCTTTTCTTATTTTCATTCACCGGATATGGATTTTTTTGCGGAGTGCTGGCAGTACGGCACAAGGATTATGGATGGGCGATAGGGCAGTTTTTATTCTGGCCGCTTGCGTTTGTCTACAGGCATTACCTGGGGAAGCGGATTAGGGAAGGATTAAATAATAATTTGAGCAACAGTTAATTGAATTGAAAGAATATTGCGGACTCGTGGTGGAATGGTTCGGAACCGCGGAGGGGGGCGCCCCCTCCCCAGTTTCACGGTCTTCCTGACCCTCCCCCCCCTCGCGTCTGAGGGACACGTCGCTCTTATAAATTATGAAACCGCAATTATTTTTGCGGACTCGTGGTGGAATGGTTAACACGTCGCTCTCACACAGCGAAGACTCCCGGTTCGATCCCGGGCGAGTCCATTATGGCGCTCCAATAGTCTAGCCCGGTCAAGGACGGTGCCCTCTCAAGGCACTAACTCGGGTTCAAATCCCGATTGGAGCAAAACATTTTTTTTCTTGCTTGATTTTATTCCATTTCCTTTCCGTCGCCGCACTGCGAACATGTGCAGGGGCAGGAAGCTTTTTCAAACCGCTTCGAGGGCTTCGCGCCCCCGCAAAATTGGCAGATGGCAAGGGCTGCATCATTGAACTCCATGGCTTGGAATAGAATGGGAAAATTTATTTAGAAATTGGAAAATTTTTATTAGAAATTGGCAAAAGGGCCAAATCCACGCCAAAATATTGAAATTACCTCTTCTTCTTAGCTGACTTCTTCTTTGATTTTGGACCTGCCATAGTACACCTCCATATTAGTGAATGGTAGTGCTAATGAGGGTGCATTAATAAGGCAGGGTGCATGCTGGGGAAAAAAATTCTGAAAATAGAATATAGTTATTTGTTGCAGCCGTAGTCCATCCTAAATGGATTGCACGAGCAGCGGTACACCCACGGCGGGCCCATTCCGTCCCCGACGCAGTTGCCTGTTGTGCATTCTCCGCCGTGCTGGCAGAGCGAGCCTACTGATTTTTTGGATGGGCCGGCTGGCGGAGTTGGAGGCGGGGGGCAGAAGTCAAGCGGAGGCGCATTTGCCCCGCGGGGGCGGTTGACGTCAAAGGCGCACACGAATTTGACGCGCACGGCAGAGCATGGAAGCGTGCACACAACCTGCTGGTCGTTGCAAATTACGGCTTTTGCCTGCGGGGACTGCATTGCAATTGCGCAGAAATTGTCGCCTGCCTTGTAAGCTGCACATGTGACAACCTTTTTGTTGGAAGGGGGATTTGAGCTTATTTGGTAGAATTCGCAGGCATAATTGCCCGGGTAGGGGCCGATTTGGCTGTTGAAAGAGGGATTAGGGGCGGGAATGGTTAGCCCGGGGGGATTGCGGGGGATGTAGGGGGCGTATGCCGGGCCGCCTTGCAGGTTTATCGGGAAAAGCCTGAACAGGCCGAAGGAGAGGCGGGCAAAAAGATTGTTTTTCCATTCTACCTTGATTTCGCCCTTGTCTATTGCCTTGCGGGTTTCTGCAGCCGCATCGGGCGAAGACAGTATGCGGTCAACTGTGGTTTGGTCTGCCCACAAAAGCACGGTTGGCTGTGGCAACAGGAGCCTTCCTCGTCCAGATGATTCAACTTTGCCATCCTGCGTGATTGCATAATAGTATTTGGCTGAAGCACCTGATGTGACGTATGCCTGTATTACGTTTGTGCCAACAAGCGATTTCATGGCATCCGGGGCGGATTGCCCGATGGATGACGCGATTATTTCATCCAGGGTAACGGCTTGCGCTAATGCAAGCAATGAAACGAATGCGAATGCGACGAGCATGTTTTTCATGGGTATATCACGAATTCGTCGGACCAATAATCATGCCCGTTGACAAATGCATAAAGCCTAACATATGTCGCATCATATGCGTTTGGCACAGAGGCAGTCAGCACTTTCTGGCCCTCTTCTTCAGCAAGGGAATATGGGACAAACCCCTCATAGCCGGTTTGGTCTGGAGGCGGGGATTTTTTGAAATTGGTTTTTGAGGGCATGTTGGAAAAGAATGCGCCGGAGAGAAGAGGGTCGGAATATTGCCCCTGAACCATGTATTTCACTTGCACGTATTCCTGCCCATTGGCGGAGAATGGCACATCGACTGGCACCACGCCCTCTTCCGGCAGAGGAGGGGCGTAGACCGATGCGCCGCCCATGAAAAATGCCGCCCCAAAAACAAGTACGCCAAGAAGAATCAGGATAGCCGCTGCAATGATTGCGGCCTGTTTTGTTTCCATTAATACCGAGTTTGACAGCCAAAAATAGTTTATAAATCTTTCCCATTTATAAGTGGGAGTTTCTGCTATTGCGCATAGGTATATATACTACAAAATGCATACTAATTAACGTGGTTTCGCCCGTTTGGGCAGTGGGAGGTAATTACTATGGCTGATACCGACTTCGATAGGATGAAGGTCATGCTCGGTGAAAGGTATCCGACGTGGCTAGAGGCCCACAAGAGGTCTTTGGAAAGGAAAATCGGCAGGTGCGAAATCGGGACGAACGAGGAAAGGCGCAAAATCCCGAAAATCAAGAAGACGCTGAAAGTCGTGTCAAAAGAGCTTGACTCGATTGCCGAAATGAACTGATGCGTTTGTTTTTATATTTTCTCAAGAATAGCATTAGCATAGTGAGGTTTGTGAGGATGGCAAGGGGTTTACTTTTCACCAGCTGATTCCCTTCCACCAATACAAACACTGAAAAAAAATCAAGACAAATCCACCATTAGTGGAACCAACGAGGTAGATTCGGATGAAAACTAAAACCGGCCTAGTGGAAACTGGCAAAAGAGAGGCAACGCAGCCTATGACCGGTTTTGGCTTTAGGGCGCATGCTGATGCGGCAAAAGAGAGGCTTGACGACAAGCAGATCGCCATGCATCTTGAAGGGCTGATGAAAACCCTCAGAAGCGAAACCGGCTTTTCGCACAGCTGCTGAATTTTTTTTAGTTATTTACGGCCTAAGCCTTGTGCGGTCGCGCGGGAACATCGCGGCCTCGCGTATGTTGGCAAGGTTGCACACCTTCATGGTGAAGCGCTCTATGCCAATCGACCAGCCGGCATGGGGCGGCGCCCCGCACTTGAAGGCATCCACGTAGAATTTGAACTGCTCCGGGTCAAGGCTGCGGGAGCGGAGCTGCTTCACAAGCAGGTCGGGCAGGTGGATGCGCTGCGCGCCGGATGAGATTTCAAGGCCGCGGAACATCAGGTCAAAGGCGCGGCAGATGCGCGGGTCGTCATCACGCGGCATGGAATAGAATGCGCGCACTTCGGTGGGCCAGTCGGTTATGAAATAAAGCTCCGGATGCCCCAGCAGTTCCATTATCCTTGCCTCTTTTTCCCGGTCAAAGTCGTCGCCCCATTCTATTTTCACCCCCGCGGAATTCAGCCTGTCCACAAGGGAGGAATAGGTGTGCCTTTGCACCGAATCCGGCACGGCAAGGGGGGCGCCAAGTGAATCAAGCTCTTTTTGGCAGCTGTTTTTCACATGCGAGAGCATCGCAAGGGCGGTGCGCTCAAGCACGTCCATGGCATCGGATTCGTTGCAGAAGCCCATTTCTATGTCCATCTGCAGCACTTCGTTGAGATGTGACACCGTGTTGTGCTTCTCAGCGCGGAAAACCGGCGTGGTCATGAAAACCTTGTCCATGCCGCCCACGATTGCAAGCTGCTTGTAAAGCTGCGGGGACTGCGCGAGGTTTGCCTCATGCTCGAAATACTGCACCTTGAATAAATCCGTGCCCCCCTCGGTTGCCGCGGCCACTATGCATGGAGGGACAATTTCCTGGAAGCCTTCCCCCCGCAAATGCGAGCGGAAGGCGAACATGGCCTCGGATTTGATTTTGAAAATGGCAGATGGCTGCGTGCGGCGCAAATCCACATGGCGCCCGTCAAGGCGCGTGTCAAGCTCGGCCTGAGTTTTGTCCGTGACTTCGACCGGCATTTTCACAGTCACCTGCCCAAGCACTTCTATTTTGGTGGGCACAAGCTCCACTCCGCCGGAGGCTATTTTTGATGAGACAATTTGCCCGGACACCGCAATCACGGTTTCCTTTGGCATCACCATGGCATCGAACACTTCATCCGGGATTGCGCCTTTTTTGCCGAAAACCTGGAGGATGCCGCTCCTATCCCGCAGGAGAATGAATTTCACCTTGCCAATGTCGCGGATTTCGTGCGCCCAGCCCGCCACCGTGACGGTTTGCCCGATTGCGTTGAATGCTTCGGATACATAATGAGTTCGCAGCATCTTGACCACCTATTCAAACCTTGGTGCGCATCGCATCGGAGCCGCGCGTTCGTAATTCGTTCGCCGCATATTAACAACCTATTCGAAACCTATGGAAGCCTTCTTGCCCATCCATTTGCAGATAACATTTTCAAGCGTTTGCGCATCCACAGGAAGCAGGCGCATGTCATCCTTTGGAAGGCGGACTTTCACGACTTCCTCGCCCCCATGCCACACCGTGTTCACCCCAAGCAGGCGGGCCGGCGTGATGATATCAGATATCGCCTTTTTCACGTCGCCGGTCTGCTGCACTATGCGCACCTTTTTGTTAAGCGATGATGATATTTGCCCCACCACTGTGCCGCCCCTGCCAATCAAAAGCCCCACCTCGCCTTCGGTGAGGATGAGCGCGATTTTGCCAAGGTCAAGCACGCGCGAGAACGAAGCCTCGGAAATGTTGTGGGTTTCGTTAATCTTATAGAGTATCTGGGCCACTTCGAAGTCGAGCTGGGAAAGCGCGCCTTCGCTTATTTTCGTCTGGCACATCTGGCAGAGGCTCGCTGTTTTCACGCATTTGTCGCAAAATGGAGTTTTCATAAGGGGAGCCCCTTGTCTGGAAGGATGGAACGGGGGACGTTGCCGCTTATTTCACAAGCACTATTTCAATCGATGACACTTTGGCCATGGTGCCATCCTCGGACTGCAAATCCTCGGTGCTTATCTTGATTTCCTTTGCTTGCGCGGAATTGATGAAGCGGTGCCTCACGATTTCCGCCACATCCACGGCCCGGGAAATTATTTTCCCCCTGGCCTTGATTTTGACAAACGGCGAGCCGTTGTTGAACTGGCTCACCACCGCAAGCACGTACGCCATCACGGATTTTTTCCCGACAAGTATGGTGTTGGGTTCGCGAAGCTGCATTGGCGCTCGCATACCGGGCTGCCTGCCTTCTTGATGCCCGGAATGCACATTGTTTGGCACGCCTCCTGCTTGTGCGGGCGCACCTTCATGCTGGCGGGGGTGCGCAGTGTTTGGCACGCCTCCTGCTTGTGCGGGCGCACCTTCATGCTGGCGGGGGTGCGCATTGTTTGGCACGCCTCCTGCTTGTGCGGGCGCATGCGGGGCATCAACCCGATGCGCATCATGGGCATGCTCAGGCGTTGCCTGCGGCTTTGCAGGCGCATGCTGGGCATCGTGCTGCCCTTCGTGCCCGTGCGCGCCTTCGTGGGCGCGCTCAGGTGCATGTGGTGCCTGCGGCTTTGCAGGCGTCTGCCCCCCTGCAATTGGCAATGGTTGCTTTTCGCCTTTGTTTTCGTTTGCGGTGTTGTCCATGGAAGCACCTCGTTGTGAGAATTTTCGGCACCGGGCTAATTGCCCGGCCTCCCCTTCCGATATTCCCGAATCATCCTTTCCAGTAATCCTTCTCTCTCGTCCAATGCTTTTAAACTTGCAGGTTGGATGGCGCCTTGGCCGCCCTTGTTGCGCCCTTTTTCCATTCTTTGCTGCCTTTCATTTTCCATTCTTTGCTGCCTTTCCATTTGCCACTTCAGTTTTGTTTGCAGTTTGCGCATACTGCGCGACTGCTCGATTTCGTTTTTCAGCCGCATGACTTCATAGCGGAGCTTTTGGACAGTCAGGTCCCTGCTCACCCTCTCCTTTGCCCCGTTTTCCAAGCCGCGCATTTTTTGCACAAGATTTTCATTCTCGTTTTCGAGGAACTGCACGCGCTTGCGAAGCTCGGCGATGGTTTTTTCCGCCAATACGAGCTTTAGGGGATTGGCATCGCGGATATGCGGCTTTGGCTGGATTTTTTGCACCGCATGCGGAAGTTGGGTAACATGTGCTGTTTGCTTGGGCAGGCTTTTCCCTATTATCATTTGTATTGCGTCGGTCTGCCGCATTCCTTGCAGGATAAGGTGCTTTAGATCGTCTTTTTGCTCTGGGGAAAATGAAATCACCTTTCCTTGCAATGCTATTGTTTGGCCCAGCGTATTTTGGTTTGCCCGGAAAGCCATTATGGCTGCGGAAAGCGCGTCGCGCTCGTGCGCATTCGCGACAGTTACGGACAGGTGCTTAAGCAGCGCGGATTTTTGGGCTTCGCGCCAGGGGCGCTGCGGGACAAACAATGGCACGTTGAAAGATGCGGCTATGCGCAGGGCAAGGGATGGCGCGGGCTTCACATCAACCGCGATTAGGGACGGGGTGCCCCACTTCTCAATTAATGAAATGGTTTCCTCAATGCCGCCGCCGAGCGTGTGGGAGGTGCCCACAAGCTTCCCGCGCAAATCCACGGCAGCTGTGCCGATGGTGCTTCCCGGGTCGACGCCTACAATTATGTGCCTCATGAAAAATTACCCCGGAAAAAATGGCTTGCCAGCCATGGCGCGTTGCCTGTCAATTTTCAGCTCCGTAATAGGGCGCATAGGTATTGATGTAGTACACCCTTTCCGATTCGATTGGATAATCGCGTTCTATGCGCGAATAATGGCTTAGCAGCTCCTCTTCGGTCTGGATTACCGTGCCTAATGCCCGATAGAGCTTCTTGCTGGCAATGTCCATGGCGGATTCGAAATACAGGCCGTCAATTTTAAGCACCGAATGAAGCGTTACCGGATCAAGCGTTACCGGATCAATGGTGCTAAGGAGCACAAGGTTCATCCGTTCCATAGGCACACCGCATGCATAAAGGATGTCGGCCAGTGCAATGGCAGAGGTGTCGCAGTCCAGGAGTTTTTTGTGGGCAACAAGGCCGGCCATAGGCGAGGATACCCCCCCCTCGCTGTGCCCGAAATTGCTCCATAGGATTGACTGCGCCTCGATTGCTATTTCCTGGACCCTTTGCTTGGTGAATGTTTCGCCGTTGGTTACCCCCAGGTTTTGGATCACCTGTGAGGCTATTGTTTGTATGACATCACGATACGTGTTCATTGCGTTCTGGACATCATTGGATGGGAATCGGCGGGCCAATGTATCAAGTTCCGCCTGGTAGGCAGTGTATTGCCCCGGAGTGTATTCGGTCCGGACAGCGCGGAATGTGGCGCTGTAGGATTTTTTTGAACTGCCGGCCTTTTCAGCGTACTTTGGCGCCGACCGTTTTGGCGGCTCGTAATTGTAATCTGATGGCCGCTTGTTCGATTGGCCGCCGGAATTATCCCGCCTATTTTCGGCGTCATCGGAATAATCCAGGACATCATCGGTGTTCGAACTGCCCTTTTTTCGGGGCTTGTCCGAAATGAATTCGCTCGAATTCCGCTTCATCCCACCGGCCTCTTGGAAAATTTCCACCTTGGCATCCACCGGCCTGCGCCTGCACCAATATGTGTTGCCGTCCTGCGCGTAAACCCGGAATTCGTCCTTAGTGAGCTTTTCGGCGCGCACGGGCGTGATTGACTGCCCCTCCGGCCCGTAAAGCGGCACTGGGTATCCTACGTATGAGTCTACGGTGACCGGGCTTCTGCTTGTGAATAGGAATTCGTACTTCATGCCCTCTTCGCGCTTTCCCGGATTTTCCCCGACTGCCTTGAACATCGCCATGCAAAAACCTCATTGCCGCTTGCCCGTATTTTTTTTCAGGTATTCTTCATAAAACTTATCAAGCCGCATCTGCCAGATGTCGGCATTTGATTTGGCAAGCTTTGCCATTTTTGCATCCTCGTCCGAACCAGCCCTGTCGGCTTGCTCCCCATCCTGCAAAAACTTGAGGGCGTGCGCAAATCCCCGTATTTCATAGAATTGGGCTTCGTCGGGATTCAGCTTTATGGCTTTCTCAACCCAGTACAGGGCATCCTTGGTTTTCCTCATATCGTTGTAGCAGGTTGCGATATTTGCCATTGTATCAAAATTCCCAGGGACAAGCTGCAGTGCCTGCTTGAACAATTCGATGGCCTGCGCATATGGGGCATCGGGGTCTTGGCCGCTTTCATGCTCCCCCGCCTGTTCGGTTGTAGCAGATATTCCCCTGGATTCCAGGGCGAACGCAAGGAATGCAAGGGATGGCTTGAGCCGCCCTGCAACGCAAGGATAGAAACGGTTGAATTCGTTTTCATCAAGCGCAAGAACGCGGGAGGGGCTTTCGCCCCCGGTCGTAGTTTCGTAATACAGGCCGTCAATTTTCAGGATTGTGTGGCGGGGGAGAAAAATGGCCTCCATTCTTTCTTCGCCGATGCCAATGGATTTCATCACGCGATAGAGCATATCGCATTGGGTGTTGCAGTCAAGATAGAGGTTGTTCTTGGCCATGCTGTCTGTTGCAAACGAGCTTCTTTCATCGTACTTGAAATTTAGGCTTATGATATTGATGGCAAGGCGCGCCTGTTCGTCTGCGCCAGAGTAAGGCATTTCCAGGTCCACCATCCTTGCAATAGCCTCTGGATAGGAAAGGTATTTTTTCTGCAGCATTTGTATTTGTGCCTGCGAATATTTGCGCGTGCCCAAAAAATGAACCTGCTCTTCCTTGAATGCGCGCATTTCATTATTGGAAAGGGGCATCGATGGAGGCAGGAGATCCGAGGGGGCAATTTTGAAGCGTTGGCGCGGCCTTCGAACAGGCACAACCCCAAGCCCGCCATATTCCGGGCTTTCGGCATTCTCTTGGCGGTAACGGAATGCCATTCACTTGCCCGTCTGCCCGTGCCCGGGTATTTTTGTCACTTGCAAATCCTGCCTCAGCTGCACATGCGTGCCCTGCCCCACATTTTCAACAACCATGACATTCGCACCTATCCATGAGTGGTCGCCTATCATCCTGCCGGGCATTACGGATGAAAGTATTCCCATTTTCACATGGTCGCCTATTATGGCGCCAAGCTTTTTCCTTTTCGTGTCAATGAACACTTCGTTGACTTTGGCCTTTATGTGCCCCGCATCAAAGCGGTAGTTGGCGATTTGCGTGCCTGCGCCGAAATTGCAGTGCGAGCCTATCACCGAATCGCCGATGTATGCCAGGTGCTTGGCATTGACATGGTCGAAAATTATGGAATTTTTCACCGTAGTGGAGTCGCCGATTCCGCAATTTGCCCCGATTGAGGTGGCTGCGCGGATGTAGGCATGCGGCCCCACTATGGAATTTGCCCCAAGGTAGAGCGGGCCTTCGACGTATGAGTTGATGATTTGCGAGCCTTCCTCCATTATCACCTTGCCCTTTATTGTGGAATTCTCGATTTTCCCCTTTTTTTGCGGAAGCCCCCCCATGAGGTGCTCGTTTGCCGCAAACAGCTGCCATGGCAGCCCGATGTCAAGCCAATAGTCATCACTGACAACCGCCCTTACTTTGCTTGCCTTCAATACGTCGGTAACTTCGTATTCATTCCGCACCGATGACTTGACCGCTTTCAAATCCTTGAAAACTGAAGGCTCGAAAACGTACAGTGAGCAGTTGACTAATGCGGAAGATGGCGGGTTGGAAGGCTTTTCCTCCAATTTGTCAAGGTAATTCCCCTTGACGTGCGCGATGCCATAGCCCTCGATATTGTCGGTTTTTGTGAATACTGCCGAAATGCCGCCCTCCGCATCCCTTGCGAGCTTTTTCAGCGTGCTTGCGGTGGTGATTACATCCCCAGCAACCCCGAAGAAAGTGCCGGACACCAGTTCCTCGGCTTCGGCGAATGCCGCCGCCGTGCCGTATTTTGCCCCCTGCTCGATGAACTCTATGCGCATATTCAGGCCGGTCTTCTGCCTGAAGTAGTCCTCAACCATGCCTTTTTTGTACTTGACTACAACGTATGCCTTCCTCACGCCCGCCTTTTCCAGGTTTGAGAGCATGTGGTGCAGTATCGGCTTTCCCGCCAATTGCACCATGCATTTCGGGCGCGTGAACGTGAGGGGCTGCAGGCGCTTTCCCGCACCGGCCGCCAATACCACTGCCTCGGTAATTGCCATGGGAAAGATTGCGGTAGCTGCATTTTTATAAGCCTACTTCCGCCGCCTTGCCCCAAACAGGGATGGCGAGAAATAAAGGTTGATTAGCGCCATTACTGCGGCTGCTGCATTGAGTATTACGAAAACAAGGTCGTTGATTAGGAAGCTGTAGATGGAAAGCAGGAGGCTGCCAAGGAAATAAAGCAGGGCAAAGCGCATGTCAACCGCGGAGCGCTTTGACCGCATTGTCTCCATTGTCTGGGGAATCCAGCCAAGCACAAGGAGAATGAGGCCGGCAAAGCCGAGAATTGAGTAATCCAGCATACCACCTTACCAGAAGATAAATGCGGCTTATTTAAATTGGTTGGATTGGCAAGCAGAAATATGGAATTGAAAGCTGGGGAGAAGGCTCCCGCATTTTCCCTGCCTGATGAGAATGGCAGGATGAGGAAGCTGTCGGATTACAAAGGCAAAACAATTGTGCTTTACTTCTACCCCCGCGACGATACTCCCGGATGCACAATGGAAGCATGCGGATTTAGGGATACGGTGGAAGAGATTAGGAAGAAGGGGGCGGTTGTAATTGGAGTTTCAGCAGATGATGCCAAGTCGCACCAAAAATTCATTTCAAAATACAAATTGAATTTCACGCTGCTTTCAGATGTTGACAAAGAGGTTTGCAAATCGTACGGCGTTTGGCGGGAGAAGAGTTTCATGGGTAAAAAATTCATGGGGATAGTGAGGAGCACTTTTGTCATTGATGGGAAGGGGAAAATTACCTATGCCAAATACGGCGTGAACCCGCTTGGGCATGCGAAGGGAATAATGGCAGTTTTGGAAGGAAATTAACGGATAACCCGCATTCTTTATTAATGGAAAAGCCCAGCATAGCAGCATGGGCGAATCGACCAGGCTCTTTGAATCTGCAGGAAGGGCCGCTGCAGTTTTAGGAATGGCTGCATTGATTCCGATTTATTCGGATCTCCCGCCCCAACCAGTTAACACCTTGGATAAAATGCCGAGAAGCTCGGTATTCGTGAGGAATGGGGAAAACGCGGCGCTTGAAAAGGCAAAAATTGCAGGGCTGCGGTTCCTTGACCTTCAGGCCAGAATACGCGGCTGGAGCGAAGAAAAAACAGGCAAATACAAGGAAAAGTACATTGCCCGGGTGGAAAAAATATTCGATGCGGCATATTCTGAAATCAGCCGGAAGCCAAGTGGCAGGGAAGAAACCCTGAAATTATGCGAGATTGTGTCCAATGCGGTCCACGAGGCCACAACGGATAAAAAAATGCTTGAGTTTGAAGATGAGGGGATTAGGCTCTCAAAAAAAGGGATGAAGCTACCTGAAATAAACAGTACGCTTGAAGGGAAATGGAGAGTGGAGATCGAAGCCATTGAAAAAAAGGCGCTTGACAACGGGAATGGCGCGCTTGGGGAGTCCCTTGAAGCCGATACATATGATTGCGACATGACCGCGCTGATGTTCGGGGAAGTCATGAAGGCATACGGGGTGGAATGCTCCTTGGTGACGTTTTTTTTCCATGCCATGCCGATGGTCAAACTGGGGGATGGGGAGGAAATTTTCCTGGAATCCACCACGAATGTTGCTTTAGCCGGGATTTTTGGGCTGAAATTCATGAAAACCCGCAAGGAAGCCGAGGCCGCGTATGGGAAAATAGTGAGCATGGTGCCCCTTGCAGAATTGGAGAAATCGCAATACGCAACCCTGGTCATTTTAAACGGGATAAAGGACAGGAAGGAGAGGGGCGGGCGGATAATGGAATTCTATGAAAGCCTTAAGGGAAAAAACATCAGGCCGGATGACCTGATGCTTTACAGTGCCATAAACACTTACTTGGTCAGCGGGAAATTTGAAAAGGGGGAGGCGCTCGGGCGTGAGATGCGCGCCGACAGCACGCGGCAGTTTTTGTCATATGATGATTATGGCCTATGCCTGAGGGAGGAGGGGAAGGCGGAGGAGGCTGCGGAGGCGTTTGCAGAGGGAATCGGGGTGTTTGGCAAAAAAATTCACGCCGGAGGGCAGGTGCCGCAGCTTGTGCATATTTATCGGGAAAAACTCGCAGTGGTTGCCAATTGCCTCTCCGAATTGCATTTTAAAAAGGGGGAAAGGGGCAAGGCGCTGCAATATGGGGAATTGGCGTACAATACTTATCCTGACAAGGAAAGGGCGGCATTGCTGGCAGAGATGTACTATGCGTTCGGGGATAGCAAAAAAAGCATGGAATACGTCCGGACAGCGATGGAGGACGGGCAGGGGGATGCCCGCATTGAAATGCTCCTTGGCTTGATGTGCAATGACAGGGGTGAAACCGAAAATGCGGTAATGCACCTCAAAAAGGCGGCGTCCCTTGATGCCAGCTCGGAAATACCCCGCATGAGGCTGGCCACAGTCTATGCCAAGAACGGGGATTATGAGGGCGCAAACAAGGAACTTGACAGGGCGGATTCCATCAATCCGAACAGCTTTGAAATTTTCCTGCTAAGGGCAAAGGTGATGATTGCGCGGGGGAACCCCAAGGAAGCCGCGGAAATGCTCATTGGGAAGGGGAAAGAAAGGAAAATATTTGAAAGCGAGTATTTCAGGACGCTTGCCCTGGCACAGAACGCGGCGGGATTTCCGGTGGCGGCGGTAAAAACCCTGGACGCCGGGATAGGCATCAACAAATCCGATTATGAGCTCTATTTCACTAGGGGGATTGTCAATGCGGAAGCCGGGTTTTTGGGCACGGCAGCAAAGGACTTGGAAAAAGTGCTGGAGCTGAATCCGGGCCACATGGAGGCATATGACACCCTTGTTAAAATTTATTCCGCAAGGGGCCAGGAAGAGGATGCGCTGGATGTTGAAAAAAGGAAAAACGAACAGTTGAAAAAGATGGAAAGCGGCAATCCCGGGCGATAAAAACACAGGGCAGCCTCAGAGCATGCGAAGGAAATTCTCCAACTTGTTTCCGGCTAGGGGCAGGGATTGGCTTTTTATTCATGCGAGTGGATGAACAACTGCATGGGTACGGGGCATGCGATAGGTGGCGTGGCAATCGGAAGGGATGCTTCGCCGGCAAACGGCAGGGTGCTAGTTCCAGAAAGGTTCCGTTCCAATAAAACCAATGGCCTTCCGCCTGGCACTTACTTGAGACAAAAGCTGTGCCTTGAAACCATTAGCAAGGAAATAAGCGGCGAAAATGGAAAAAACTACGGCAACGTTGCGGATAAACTGTCCCATGCCAGGGAAATAGCCCTTAAATTGGCGGTGCGGACGCATGGCGCAGTAATTCTTAGCTTGATGGCGGACATAGAGGTATTGTGCGGGAATAACGCACAGGCACTAGCTGACTATAAGCAGGCCCTTGAATGCCTTAAGGACAATGGGAAGGTGCGCCTGACTGACACATATATTGGCATTGTTGAGAAGATTTCGCGCATGGGTTTTGGCATCGAAGCGGTGGAAGAGGCAATATGGCTGAGCAGAAGAGTTACCGGAATCAACACATCGAATAGGTTAGGCTTGATTTTAGGCAAGGAGAAGGATGCTGTAAGCCTGTATAAAATAAAGGAAAGGAAAAAGAGGGCAAAGGAAATTGAAGCCAACAGAATTAGTTTTCAGGCTACAAAGAAGGAAAAATGGCTGCTCGCTTCAGCTTTGGGTCCGGAAGGTGAAAACCTCATCAGGGAGCAGGTTGCCTTCGCCATCTCACAAGAGCCATGCTCCCAGAGCGGCAGGCTATTGGAGGTTTGCCTCGGGATGGCGTTTTCAAAACTCAGGAACGGTTCCGGCAGGGAAGATGTGGAAATTGTGGCAAATGCCCTGGTTGAACATTACAAGCGCATGAAAATGGCCGGGGCCAAGGCAAGAAATCTCCTGGTGCTGGCCACCAATCTGGCGGATAAGCGCGAATTTGAATTGGCAGAGCGCGTTAACAATCTTGCAAAGGAATTCTTGTCGGGCATAAACTATCCCCAGCAGAATCAAAAAATAAAGAAAGGCATCTGCGCACTTGGAAGGGAGTTGGAACGGCAGAAGGCATTGGGGGGAATGGGGATTATAAGGAAAAAAAATACGGGCCTTGAAAATAGCCATAATGCGGCGAAGGATACTGGTTTTGGCTCCCAATAACTTTTATATATGCAAATGCCCCAGATAAACCTTCATAAGCCTCGGTAGCTCAGTCGGTAGAGCGATGGACTGTTAATCCATAGGTCAGCGGTTCGAGCCCGCTCCGAGGCGAAACCGCAGGGGAGGGAGCGCCCTCCCCTTCAGTTCAACCGGCGGCTCGGGCCGCCGGTGCACCAACTGCGCTGCGGCGCAGTTGATTGCCACGCTTCCTCCTGATTCCCCTCCCCACGATTGTGAAATTATGAAAAAGGAAATCGAGGCTTGTTCTGAATGCTTATCATTGGATTTGGACTATTTTCATTCACCGTACAGTTCGTTTGGAAGAAAATGGACTTGGATAATGCCATTGTGCAAAAAATGCCAAAAAAATATCCAACCGATTGTTTTCAAATCAAGGGGGGAATACGAAAAAGCCAAGAAAGAATTAGGAAAGTAAGGTCAGCGGTTCGACTCTCAGCCGAAGGCTGGGAGTGTTCGGCGCACAACAGGGCACAGCCAACCGAAGGTTGGCGCAAGCCTGCGGCAACAGGCGCGCCGACAGCCCGCTCCGAGGCGCACTTTCATCTTCACGACGTAGAGGCTCAGCAAAGATGAACTTTTGGTTCGACTCTCAACGCAACAGTCAACCGCAAATCGGTTGGTGTAAGCCCGTCCGCAGACGGGCGCATCGTTGGGAGTGTTCGCCGCGAGCGAAGCGAGGGGCGACAGCCCGCAGATAAGCGTTTTCATCATTGGAAACCCCTATTTTCGCAGTTTACTGCTGGCACTGCCGGACAAACCTTGAAACGAATAAAGTTCCCCCAAAAATTGAAGGGTTGGAAAGCCAAATCAAATCGATGCAGGAGGAAATATTGAAATTGCAGGTTGCCGCAGCTCACGGCACTATTGCTAAAGCAAAGAAACGGGCTGGCGAGAGTTGAACTCAGTCAGAATGTTTAGAAACGCACAGGCACGCTATCCACAGTATCCATTCTTTTTATGGTTTCGAAATCCAGCGCGATTAGCTTGTCAAGATCCAGTGGCTGATATTTTATCAATTCCGCGCTCACGTTGATTGTTCTTTTCACTCCGTTGATGAAGGGAAAATTCCATAGTTCATTGTTATGGTTGTGCCCGTGGATTATCCATCCCTTCCATTCTGACGGAGCGTCTTTTGAATCGTGAACAAGCATGAGTTTTTTTCCGCAATATTCGATGACTTTCTTCAACTCGCCGCCGCCAAACCTTGAATCGTGGTTTCCCTTGATGAATGTGATATCGCCGTTGAGTTTTGACAGATAATGCTCCGGGGCATTTGAACCTCGTCCAAATGCCATATCCCCCAAGAAATAAACCTTGTCTTTAGGCTGAACAATCCGGTTCCAGTTGTCAATCAGTACAGAATTCATTTCCTGCGAATCAATGAAAGGCCGGGCGCAATAGATGATAATATTGTCGTGGCTTAGATGCAAATCCGAAATGACAAAGGTTCGCGGAAGGTTAGTTGGCAACAAAGGCATGGCTTCCAACCCTGCCCTTGAGCGATATGCCGATAATGACTTTTTTCCGATTTGGCGATTTAAAGCAAGATTTCTGGGAAGAATCTGCTTCGTAGGAAGATCATATTCGAACACAATTCTCCGGTTATCACCAAGAAGAGTAATTCTCAACGCATCCAAAGGCAGATACAAGTCATCCCTATTTCGCTCATGCTCAACTTGAATAAGCTTTTTTCCAGAAATAAACGCGAAAAATTTATCCATAAGGGAGGGGGAATTAGCCGGATGGAGCGAATGCATAAGCTTGGAAATGGAAGAATGATGCTTGTGCAGGGAGATTGATATGTGCCAAAGAGGTTCCGAAATTGGGGAATCCCACGGCTTGATTGACCTGGCAATCGGCTGCATTCCAATTGACAGTTGTTTCCGGAACTCTGCCAAATCTTTCGACGGAACTACGTTGAAATATGCAAAATGGCCTCTGCCGTCCGGATGGGATTTCATCCGTATCCCATCAATGAGAAAAGGAAGCCGGTCGTACTTGGCAGCCAACTTTCTTATCAGGTTGGAAATCCGGATAACGCCGTTTCGGTCGGTATGGAAATCGCCGTAGAGTGTCAGATGCATAACCTTTACAGTCCGTAGATTTGCAGTAACCCCCAAGCGCTTGACAAGATTCTTCAGCTTCATCTTGCCGTAAATCAGGCGAAGCTCGATTAGCATATCTGGATTTGGCAGAACGAGCAATAAAAAGGCAAGCCCGCAGCGCTTCCCCCTAATCGAAATGCAGTTCTCGCCGCGAATCCATCCAAAATGACTATCATTTCGTATATTTTCCAGACGAAATGGTATGTATTTCGTTCATAAATCAATCCAAAATGACTATCATTTCGTATATTTTCCAGACGAAATGATAGGTTTAAAAGGTTTGACAAGCATAAACCGCTTATGGAGACGAAATCAACCAATATTACTGCAAATGCGCGGATTACATTTGCCAGCCCGGAAATCCAGAAGGTAAATGATTTGGCAAAGGAGGAAGGTGCCAGATATCCGAAAAAGCGCTTCATCCATGAAAAAATCGCGCGCCACATTGGGGAGCGCATATTCATCGCGCTGGTTGGCCCGCGGGGGGCGGGAAAAAGCACGATACTAAAGCAGATTCATAATGAGGCTGAAGCCTCGTTTTACATTTCATTGGATACTGCCCGCGGAATAGACCTTTTCAGATTGTCCACGGAGCTGTCGGATGGAGGCATACGGCTGCTCCTTCTGGATGAAATCCACGCATACCCAAATTACGGGCGCGAACTGAAAAAAATCTACGATTTTGTCCCGGATTTAAAGATTGTGTTCACAAGCTCTTCGGCGATATCGCTTCATGACGCCACTTACGACCTCTCAAGGAGGGCAAGGCTGGTGATGGTTCCATCATTGTCTTTTCGGGAATACATATTTTTCGCAAAAGACAAGATTGTCGAGCCTATTTTATTTTCCGACATTATGGACACTAGGAAGTGCAGGGCATATTACGGGCTGAACATGCAATACGAACTCCTGTTCGAAAAATACTTGACAGGCGGGAATTATTTGTTCACCCTTGGAAAAAAGGAAAACGCACCGCAATTCCAGAACATGCTGGACACGATTATAGAGCGTGACCTGATGATGGTGGCAAACATCAGCATGAATGAAACGGCAGAAGTGCGCAAGATGCTCCTGTTCATAGGGCGCTCGCAGGGCGAGGGAGTGAGTTATACTAGCATTGCGGCAAATTCCGGCATTGCCAAGATAAAAGCCCAGAAATACGTCGAATTGCTGGAGAAGGCATTTGTGCTCAAGCGCGTGCTCCCAAAGGGAACCAATGTCGCAAAGGAACCTAAAATCCTGTTCGCTCCGCCGTATAGGCTGCTTTACAGGCAGTACGAGGAGTGCATTGGCGCATTGCGCGAGGATTTCTTCGTAGACGCAATTAGCCGCATCACTTCAGAATTGGATTACCTGAAAGGGACACGCGGGGAAAAAACGCCGGACTATCTTGTGGAGGATTTGGTCTGTGAAATTGGCGGGCGCAACAAGGGGCGCAGCCAGTTCAAGGGATATTCCTCCAAAAAGAAAATCATATTCACCCAGCCGGGAATGATTGATGATATGCGAAGGCCGTTGTTTTTTGTGGGGATGCTGGAGGAAAAAAGTGAAAAATGGTAAAAAATGGATGGGCGTTTAACGCCGTGCGCCATCAGAGTTTAACTAAAAGTCAGATGCCGCTCCGAAGCGTATCAAAAAAGATGATGAAATTATGTGTGACATAAAAAAAATCATTTGGAACTTTATTGAAGGATTAATTCCATGGGCTCAGATGTTATTTGTGATTATTTTCTTGTTATCACTAGGATACTGGGCATTAAATTCATATTTCAGAGACCCGTCTGAAGTAAAAATTCAGTATGATAACATGATGGTAGGGATAATTGGGGGGATTTTGTCTGCAATTCTAGTAATTTCATATCAGAACTTCTTTTTTTATAAAAATAAATCTTTGAAAAACATTAAGAAAAAATAGGTCAGCGGTTTGACCATCAGACGCCGGAGGCGGCTGGTGGTGTTCGGCGCGAGAAGCAAGCGCCGACAGCCCGCTCCGAGGCGTAGAATGAAAAAGGAAATCGAGGCTTGTTCTGAATGCTTATCATTGGATTTGGACTTCACTCCGGGGGGCGCCAGCGCTTGGTTGACCGATACCGGCTTCGGTCCGGTCGGGGGTCACCCAATATGCAAGAATTGCCAAAAATTTGTCCTCCCGATTGTTTTCAAATCAAGGGGGGAATACGAAAAAGCCAAGAAAGGGCTTGGGAAATAGGTCAGCGGTTCGACTCTCAGCCGAAGGCTGGGAGTGTTCGCCACAATCAAGCCCGAAGGGCTTGGCGTCAATCGACCGCATTCTGGGCGGGCGGTGCACCGGCTGCGGAACGCCGCAGCCGATTGAAGCCCGATCGCAATCGGGCGCAGGAGCAAAGGCGACTGGCGACAGCCCGCAAATAGGCGAATTCAGCATTGGAAAAATCGGAAATGCATTTTGTTAAACTGGATTCTAAACTTCACAAAACATTTTCCTCGTTCAATGCTAAACCATGCTAAACATGCCAACAGCTGACTTGCCGCTAAATTGCAGGGCATCGACTGCCTAAAGAAGCTTTTTTGATTTTTTATTGCGCTGATAGCACATATTTGACAAGAAATAACCTCGTTCCAGCCGCCAAACCTGCATTAAGTTCAGCCAATTGGACGAAATGCACATCACGACGTAAAATCATCCAATCTTTAAGCGTATTTTAATTTAAAATCGGGCTTCTCCTCAAGCATTCCGGCGAAGAACAGCGGCCTGCGATTCTCGTCAATGGTTCCGGGCTGCGTGAAGATGAGCTTCTTTTTCGCTGAAAAGCCCTTGAACTGCTTCCGGCTCTTCGACGCCCCGCCGATTTCGCACACTGTGCCGTGAAGAACGTAATCGGGGGTCTTCTCCCCCCTCGTGCCCTTCAGGTATCCCAATTCCCATTCTAGGCGCATGGCGCAATCCACGAAGAAATCCTCGCGCAGCGCCCCGATGCATTCGTCGTATTGCCGGTAAAGCAGCCTGTAGGGGGGCGTGAGAAGGATTTTGGGCTCGTTACTGAGGTTCGTGCCTTTGGGAAGGACGATGTTGAGCAAAAACGCCTTTTCCAAAAGTTCGGCGTATTTTTGCACCTTATGGGGGGTTATTCCGATGTTTTTTGCGATGCTGGTAAAGCTCACCCCTTCCGCCTGGGAGCGCCCGATGAACGTGAGCATCTTCATGGCCTCGAATGATTCCGCAAGCGTCAGCTTGGATGGAAGCACCAAATCCTTTTCCATGACCGTCTGAAGCATGGAGTCGAAAAGGCTGAGCTGGCTGCTCTGCCCGAGGGTGAACGGATAGCTGCGGCCGGTAAGGTAGGCCCTGAACAGGCTTTCGGCGTCAATCACCTTTCCGTAATACTTCTTGCTGCTCTCCAGGTCAAGAAGCTCGTCCCACTTCAGGGCCGGGATTTCCTCCCCCTTCTCGAAATACAGGAATTCCCGGAATGAGAACGCATGGACGTAGAGGGGGCGCACGCGGCGCGACAGGTCGTAGGTGGCATCGTGCAGCGATATCGCCGACGAGCTTGTGAACACTATGCGAAGGTCGGGAAGGAAGTCGTATATTTTCTTGAGTTCTATTCCGTAATTCGGAAAGGCATGGATTTCATCCAGGAGCAGCAGGCGCACCTGGCGTTCCGACAGCTCCTTTGCAATGCCCCACAGGCTTGCTGGCTTGTACGAGTCCAGCGAAATGTAGAATGAGTCTTTTGAGGCGCTATGCAGCTGTTTCAGCAGGATACTCTTCCCAACACCCCGCGGGCCTATCAATGCGAGGTAAATCCTTTCTTTCGAGAATTTCTCAATTTCGGGATAAATGAACCGCTTCTTCGAGTATTTGGCACCCTCCGCCTTGGTGCTGGCGTTAAGCGCCTGCAGAGCGGGAGTGATAAGGGAAATCTGGGCATTCGAATTTATGTCGGATGAATGGGTTTCCATAGAGGCTTATTGCCAGTTAAAGCTTAAAAAGCTGCATCTTAGTAAATCGATTCATTGAAATGCTATACATCTTGGTTAAGCAGTTGATTGAAATGACATACATCTTGGTTAACGGATTAATCAAAATGACAAGCGTTTCAACTGATACGACGTAAAAAGAGCCATATTTCGACAAGCAAAACCAGAACCATTGTTGATTTATTCTGCGCCAACAAGGCGTATGCGGCGGAAAGGCTTATGAAGAAAGAGATGGATTTGACAGTTTAAATTTCCCGCATTCCGCCCTTTTCCGGAGCTAATCCTCTTCCATCGGCAGCTGCCTTTTCAGCATGTGATAATAGGCGATCATGGGGGCTTCCACGAGGTCGTAATGCCCCCGGCTTACGGACTTGAGAATTTTGAGCCTTACCAGCCGTGTCATGTACTGCGCCTGGATTCCTATCGCGATCAAGTCGGTGGTGCGGAAGGAGGTTTTGTTGCTGCGGCCTATTTTGTAGAATGACTGCAAATCCATGTCGGACGCTTCCCGCAGCTTATTGTCAAGCCACGGCCTTGCGATTTCAAGGGCGGATTTGATGGATGCCTTGACCTTCTTTTCATCAATAGGGCTGCCCGTGGAATAGCTTGCGTTGGCAAGGCATTTGACAAGGAATGGATACCCCTTTGTGAAGCGCTGGACGGCTTTTATGCCCTCTTCCTTCCAGCTGGCATCGCCTTGGCCGCGCAGCGGGTTGAGCAGCACTTCCCGTGTTTCCTCAAGGTCGAAGCTGCTTATGTTGAAGCTGGCACCGGAAAATATGCGGGCCACGGGCGAGTATTCGTCTATCATGCGCTGCTCCATCTCCGTGCCGCCGGCAACTACAAGGAGGATTGGGACTTCCTTCTGCTCCTCCACTATTGTTTTCAGTTCGCCTATGGCTTCCGGGGAAAGGTAATCCGCATCATCGATGGAAACGAGGACGAGGCCTGCGCCTTTCATCCTGCGGAGCAGCTCCCTCCATTTCTGGCCCGGAGTCTTGGATAAGCCGGCCTTGTCGAAATCGATTTTGATACCGGAAACGCCGACCGAGCTTATCAGGTCTTTCAATCCGATGATTTTTTTGGCAAGAGTCTGCTTCTTGGAAAGGTCATCAAGAAGGCTGTTGGTTATCATCTGGTAGAATTCAGAATCCGAGGTTGTTTTGGAAAGGCGGCAGCCTGCCACAAATGCCCCTCCCTGTATTTTGGTTTCGTCAAGCTCGACAATGTTGACGAGCTTGCGGATAAGCGAGCTTTTCCCTACTCCCCTGAATCCCTGGATAAGGATGCCGCCGGAATGGCGCAGGGCGGAAGCGTTTTCAATCTGCTCATGCAATGATTGAAGTATCGCTTTGCGTCCTCCAAACTCATCCGGGTCTGCGGGAGTGCGGGGATCGTACGGATTGACCATGGTATATTTTCGTATATATAGGTATATATAAGTTTCTCAACGACGGAGAATGAAATTCATCGAGGTGAAATATAAAGAAGAATTTCCGGGCGGCCTGATTTGAACGAAAAAATTGCATGAAAAATTTGGTGAAAATTGCCCGAAACCAAAAATGGCTCAAAATGGTCGAAAATTACAGGGCGTTTAACGCCTGATACCTCCAAAGTCGAACTAAAAGTTGGTCGCTGCTCCGAGGCGTTTTATGAAAAAGGAAGAAAAGGAAATCGAAGCTTGTTCTGAATGCTTATCATTGGATTTGGACTTCACTCCGGGGGGCGCCAGCGCTTGGTTGACCGATACCGGCTTCGGTCCGGTCGGGGGGCACCCAATATGCAAGAATTGCCAAAAATTTGTCCTCCCGATTATTTTTGCAAGCAAGGAAGACTACGAAAAAGCCAAGAAAGGGCTTGGGAAATAGGTAGCGTACGGTTTTGGGCGCAGCTGTCCTGATTTTGAAAAATAGGCATTAATGGCCGTTTGCCGCCTCGAGTATCCGGTATGCGCGCGCGTGCTCTTGGGAGTCGGAAAAGCCGAATGAATCGCGCAAAAGTATGTCAGCCTCCCTCTTGCGCCTTGCTGGGGGAAGGGAGGTTAAATAGCGGCGGATAGGCTGAACCAATTCCGGGTATACCCCCCAGGATTCTATTGAGAGGATTGTTGCGAATGCTTCGGGCAGGATGGCGCGGCCAAACTGGTCGCGGATGGAGTCCCACAGGGAGACTTGGGTGCTGTGGACAAGTTCATGCGTGTTGACCATGGGCGAGGCGTCCACGGAATCTATCTCGGAATAGTGGGGGCTGGGAGATGTGCTTCCGCCGACATTATACGGCCCGTCTATGTAGGTTGCCCGGATTTCCCGAAGAGATTTGAGCTGGTTTTTCGCGGTTTCCTTTTCAGATTTGCTGAACTGGTATCCGTCATCAGGCAAGCCGATGCTTTCGTAGAACTTGTTTATTTTCTTTTGAACAAAGCCAAGGAACGCCTCCGAACCCGCCTCGGATGTCACAAAATCGTGGATCATGTCCATTTGCGCCTGCGCGTAAATCACATTTTCTGGAACCGAATCAAGCAGGAAGCGGTTGGTTTCTGCACTGATTCCGATGATTTTAGGGCTGTCGCTGAAATCCGAATTCCTGCCCGCCTCGAATAATCCGTATTTGTTGAATTTGCGCATCATTGCGGATTTGCGTGCAGCCAAAGTGGCTGAGTCTGACTCTGGAGGGGCAACGCGCTCCGGCGGGGCGCCTTCGCTTGATGGCTTCTTGTATTTCCATAGCTGCACTCCGCCCTTGTCCAGGCCCGCGAAATAAAGCTGATCAGACCCCTCAACTTTGAAAATTACGCCTTTCCCTTTTTTCTGCGCGGATGAAATCATCCTTTTGCCATCCGGGAATTGGATTGCCATGCCCTCTGCGATGAATTCGTAAAGGTATTTGCCACGCTGGTAGGGCTTTAGGCTTTCTGGTGCAATGTAATGGAATTCGGACCAGCCTGATGGTGTTTCCCTTGCATCTCCCTCTTCAATTAGCCTTGACACTTTGATGAGTGTTTGGCCCTCCGAATTTACTGACAGCTTTGCATAATACCAGGAATCGCTGCCTTTGAGCATGAAATACATGCCGCCTTCAGCCGGGGATGAGTCTGCAATTGTGCGCCGGTCGTACGGGTCGGCATCCCAGTTCAAAATTGCGCCAACCCGCAGGACAGCCTGCAGGTTTTTCGCAGGTGAAACATCTTCAAGAAACCGCGTGAACACAGGCTGCCATTTTTCCTCGGCGGGCGTGAGAGGGACGAGCTTGAGGGGCATAGTTTAGGCTTGGGAAAAAAGGGTTATTATTGGTTTGCTTGATGCATGCCGCAAATGGAGTTTGGTTACAGCTGATGCGGAAGTTGCCTAAAATCCGAATGAGGAGCGCACGAATTTGTCCGCCTCGGTTTTCCGCATCCCTTCCGGCAGTTTTTTTAAGAGTTTTATCAGGTTTTCAACCCTAGTCTTGTAAACGGAAGTATATGCGCCATTGGATCCGACTGAAAGAATTTCCGCAAGTTGTTCGACATTGCCCCTGGAGGTTCTTCCTTGGGAGCTATGCACAAGCTCGTGCAATAATATGTTTGGGACTCCTGTGCTTAGTGTATCGATGAGTTCGTCGTGGCGCGTAACCGTCATTCCAGAGCCGGACATGCCACGCCAGGCTTTCCTGGTCAACCCCCCGCCCCCATACCTCAATCCCTTTATTTGCTGGAGCGAGGTAAGTATTTCCTTGATTTTTCCCTTATCCTCCGCGCTGAACACATACTCGTTTCCCGGCAGGCCGATGTTTGCATAAAATTTGGCAAGTTTTTTCTGGAGGTGGTTGATAAAGTCGGTCGAGCCTGATTCGGAAACCACATACTCGTGAATAAGGTTAAGCTGGGACTGCGCATAAATCACGTTTTCGGGCACCGCATCAAGTATGAAGCGGTTGGTTTCGGAATTGATGCCGATGATTTTCGGCTCGGGGGACAATTCTGCGCCGCCTTCCGCTTCAAATAGGTTGAATTTGTCGAATTTTTCCATCATTGCAGATGCTTTTGCCGAAAGTGCCCCCGAGCCGCTTCCCCTTGGCGGGGATTCCCGCTCCGGCGGTGCGTTTTCGCGCGGCCTCTCCCTTTCAGGCGGGGGGCTGTCTTTCCGGGGCTTTTCGGTTTCCGGCGGGGGCTTGTTTTCCTTTGGCGGCGCATTTTCCCCCTCGCCAGATGGCTTTGCGCCCTTGGAATATTTCCAGAGCTGCACGCCCCCGTTTTTCAGGCCTGCAAAATAGAGCACATTTGAGCCCTCGATGTAAAACTCCAGCCCTTTGCCTTTCGCCTTAGTTTTTGAAATGACTTCCATGCCCCCTGGCATTTGGATGCCCATGCCCTCTGCGATGAATTCGGATAAATATTTGTCGCGTTGGTAGGGCTTGAGTTTTTCGGGGGAAATGAAATGGGATTCGGACCAGCCGGCAGGTGTTTCCCTTGCATCTCCCTCTTCAATAAGCCTTGACACTTTGATGAGGGTTTGGCCCTCTGAATTTATTGACAGCTTTGCATAATACCAGGAATCGCTGCCTTTGAGCATGAAATACATGCCGCCTTCAGCCGGGGATGAATCTGCAATTGTGCGCCGGTCGTACGGGTCGGCATCCCAGTTCAAAATGGCGCCAACCCGCAGGACAGCCTGCAGGTTTTTCGCAGGTGAAACATCTTCAAGCGGGCGCGTGAATGCAGGCTGCCATTTTTCCTTGCTGAAATCAGGGGGCGGCATTCTGCTTGAGAGCATAGGCTTGTAACTATTATTCATACTGTAATGATTTTGCATGAAAGGCATTGCAGGGCCGGGGGATTGGGATTTTGCTTGAACAGTAAGCAACAGGGCAGATGCCAAAATAGGCAGTACAAATTGGCGAGTTCTCATGTTAACCACTATAATCTAGCAAATACAACAATATAAAGGTTTCCGCTTGCGCGTCAATAGACGATTAACAATTGTTAATGCTTATAAATTTTCCAATGCAGACAAAGCGCATGGCTGCAGCTGAATTCATTGTCTCCTTCAGGGAATTTTTCGAGATTTCCGCGGTGCTTGGCGTGATGCTGGCATACCTGCACAAGAGCGGCAACGGCAGATTTGCCAATTCGATTTGGATGGGCGCGGCATTTGCAGCAGCTGCATCCATAGGTGCGGCGTTCGCGCTCGCCGCATTCTCCGTGGAATTCGAGGAATATGAGGCGCTGTTCGAGGGGATAACCCTCATTATTGCGTGCGCTTTCGTGAGCTGGCTGATTTTCTGGATGTTCGGCCAGCGCAATGTGGCGGAAGGGTTGAGGGAGGGCATGAAGCAGGGGCTTCAAAGCAAAGGAGGCGCGGGCAATGCTGCAGCGAAACAGGATGGCAGGGGCGCCGGGATTGCAATGTTCGCATTTGTTGCGGTGCTTCGGGAAGGCATTGAAATAGTGCTGTTTTTCGAAGGGATAAGGATAGTGAGCGGCGCCCTGAATGCCGTTGGCGCGATTGCCGGCGCAGCTGCAGCCGTGCTGCTCTCGTATGCCGCTTATTCGCACCTTGTGAAATTGGACCTTGGGAAATTCTTCGTGATAACTGGAAGCGTATTGGTTTTGATGGCGGGAGGATTGCTCGGGCAGGGGGTGCACGAGCTTGAGGAGGTTGGAATTCTTCCCGCCACAATTGCGCATGTGTACGACCTAAACCCACCGCTCAATCAGGATGGCACTTACCCTATTTTGCATGAGAAGGGACTAATTGGAAGCATGCTGAAGACAGTAGTCGGGTATGACGCAGACCCGTCGCTTTTGCAACTTGTTGCGCAGCTTGGGTATTATGCAACTGCATTTTATGCATATAAGAAAACCGCGAAAGGCAGGTAGAAAAAACAGGCTGGATGATGTAAAAAACACGGAGAATGGCTGAAAAAGGCGGGCCTATTTTTTAGCTGTGGAACGGGGCCTTGCAGTGCGCTTCAACTCCACCATTTTGCGGCGCAGCTTGTGTGCGCGTGTTTCCACATCGTCCACTTCGATGCCCATTTGCCCTATGATTTCCACTATTTTTGCCCAGCTCTCGTTCAACAGATTGGGCTTTGGCTTGGTCTGGAATTCCATTTTCGGGATATCGGTGAGGGTGTCCATTTTTTTAAGAAGGTCGGCGGGAATTTCCGGGAAATTTATTTCGCTCTTCTGCTGCGGCTGCAATTGTTCCATCCACTCCCCCCTGCAAAATATCCTGGTCGCCTGCAAAATGGAAGAAGATATAATTTATAAATCAGCTATATTTGAACGGCGCCATGCATTGCGAAGTGCTGCCACTTGTGACAAAGCCGCAGAGGGTCTTGTTTTTGTAATGCTCGGCAGACCAGATGAAGCATTTGTCGCGCCACAGGTCCGATGAAACATCGGCGCACGTCAAGGGGTCTTTTACCCCCGGCCCTTCAAGGACAATCCGGGCGCATGAGTCGCCAACTCCGAATTTCAGGAAATTGCAGGCAACAATGTTGCCATTTATGCGCCCAACCGACAGGTAGCAGCCCGCCCGGTTTGACGACACCGCGACTTTTTCGCACGTGCCATAATCGTCGAACGTAACTGAATAATTGGAATAACACTCGTCCCTATCGGGCTCAGGCGTTACGTAAGTGCAGTAGGAGGAATTGCGCTCCTTTAATGCGAAATATTGCCAGCAGGCATTGCCATACTTGCTCATGTCGGAAGCCCGAGCGCACGAGGATGAGTTGCCCCCAAGCTGGGCGTACAGGTAATAGCACAAATCCTGTATGATGCTGTTGCTTGATGCGTCGCATTCGTAAACTGATTTTCTTGCTGCCGCCCTGCAGGAAAGCTTTGTCGCCAAGTCGGAATCAGGTATCAGGTCGCACGCGCCCGCATCCGACTTGTTTTTTGCGAACTGCACGAAGCATGAGGTGGATTTGCACAATGAATAATCAGATTTCACTAATGCCATGCACTGAGCCCTAGACTCGTCGGTTTCCTCGAAGGTGCAGGGCGGGGAAAGCTCGCGTACGCATCTTGTTTTAACTTCGTCAACGCCTATCCTGTCGCAAATGGAAAGGTCGGATTTTGCCCTTGCGTATGAGAGGAAGCAGTCGGAGCGCATGTCGGATGAGAATAGTTTTGTGCACAACGTGCCGTCCGCTTTTGCGAATTCGAAAATGCACTGGTCTTTCTTGTCTGAAGAGTAGATTTTGTCGCACCATGACACTTTGCCCTGCTGCTTTGACAGGGAAAGATAGCAGCTGTCCTGCTCAAGTATGCTCCCCGATGAGCACGAGTCGAGGGAAGTGGGGGGCGCTGAAGATGGAGGCTGGACAACCGGCTCGGTAATCACCGGTGCGGTTGCAGGAGGCTGGTTTTGAACGCAAGCGGAAAGGAAAAGCATTAAGCCGATGATTGCAAACAGGTATGCCCTCATGAATATCGCCGTTAATGGGAATGGATAGCTTATTTATAATCATTAGCCACAAGTTTGGATTGCAGGGGTAGCAAAGCCTGGTCAAATGCGCAGGGCTTAGGACCCTGTTCCTTAGGGATTCGAGGGTTCGAATCCCTCCCCCTGCAAATCATTCAAGGGTTTGTTGCCGGCACGTAGTTTATTTTCGTGGTTTCGATGAACGTGCCCGTGCGCATGTCCTTGATTATTTTTGAAAACTTCTTTTTCAGCTCGAATTGTATTTCGTAAAGATGCTTGGGGGTTTTGGCAAAGAATTCTATGCCATAGTCGAATTCGCCCAAAGCGCGGTAAGAGAAAATGACGTGCGGATTTTTCTGCACGTGCTTGTTGAATTCCTCCTCGCTTTTTTCGTCCAAATCCTTGAATGATATGTTGGCAAAGCCCCAGACAGGATAGCCGAGCTTTGCAAAATCCGGGTAAACCAGGAAAAATTTCACCATGCCGCTTTTCACCAATTTGTTCAGGTGGTATTTCACCGTCTCCCGCTTGAGGCCCGTGATGCGTGCAATGCGGCTTACCGGCATCCTTGCGTTTAATGAAATTGCCCGCATTATTTGCCAATCCTTATCGTTTAATGATACTTGGTCATTCATAATTACTATTTTAGCATAAAAATATATAAAAATATGCCAATTTGGCAAAAAAATTGAAAAAATATTTTATATCAGTTATAACATATCTAAATTCATGCAAAAGATAAAACCTGATGAAAAAACATTCCGCGATGTTGCGGAGGAAGGGCTGCTTCGGATACCCGCAGTGAAGCCGCTGGAAAGGGAAGACAGGGGCTTGATTGGGAAATTCCAAGACGGCAGCTTTGCCCTGTCTTACGGGGGATTTTTGCTTTACTGCACCGGCAGGAACAAACGCGGGATAAGCAATGCGCATCCGAAGGGGTTGCTCTACAATGATGGAAAAAACCTGTTTGGATTGGGCATATTCAGCAGGGAGCATGAAAAAGAGGGCGGGCACCTCATGGCAGTTGCGCCGCGCGGGAAGGATGCGTTTGGAGCGGTTAAGAAATTTTCGATTAAGGCAGTGGAAGCGGTCCCACAGTTGCGGGGAAAATTATGCTACGTGCGGAATCTGGATTTGGCAATGTACAAGGAATTTTTGGCGCATGGCTGGCTGCCTTCTCAGGAATTCCCGTGGCACCCGGAGGCATTTGCCGAGGACAACACGCATTCGAATTCGCTGATAAAATTAGACGCTTTTTTAGAAGAAACCCATGGCATGGAACAACGCATCAAAAACAGATATGCCCGCCTGCGAGTGAATGCTTTTCAGAGTTTTCTGGCAAGGAATGGCATGCAATTGGCGGAATGCGGTTACGATGCCGAAGCAGCGAAGAGCATTGTGAACTATCATTTTGAAATGCTTGGAAAAAAGGGCAAGCAGATTGGCTCCACGGTTGAGGATTACCTTAACCTCCTTGAACATGGGCTGGAAACGGATTTTGCCGCAATGTACAAGCTGCAAAAGGGGCGGAAAAGTGTAATGGCAAGCGTGTTTGTCGGGGAGAAAGTGTCAGAGAAGAGGATGGCGCTTTACTGCACCATAACCAATAGGGAGCCGGAAATTCTCAACATATTCAAAGGCCCAAAAATTCTAAGAATATTCGGACGCCGCATAAGCATGGAAGGCTTTACCGCCCTTTCAAGTTACGCAAATTCAACAGTATTTGCAGAAGTGAAAAAACGCTTTCCGGAAACTGAAGAGATTTGCCTTGGGGGAAGCGAGCACCCTGACCTGAATTTTGGCAAGAGGCACATGGGCGCGGAAAACCTGCCGGAATACTGGGTTGTGAAAAAGCTGGAATGAGGGCGAGACAATAGAATAGTGTTGATTTACCAGTTAATATTTAATGTATCTTGAAAAAGGATTGCAGCAAATCCTCCGTCCGGAGCCTTGCGTTAATGATATTTTCGATAAAACCGGCAAGATGGTTTGCAAGCCCACCGCCGTTTCCATAAGCACTTGTGTGAGTTGTCTGAGTCGTTATGCGTGCGCTACTGATCAAGTAAACCGTTTCAGACATTAAGCTCTCTACAAACCCCCCAGATTGTACAATAATCAAACTGTCCTCGGCGAATGCATTCGACATGCTGCTATCCTTTCCAAAATCGTTTGATACTTTAAAGTTAACCGTTGATAGAGATGATAACGAACTGAGTTTTTCCGGAAATCTGGAAATGGTGACGCCCGGGATATTTACAGAATTGACAGCTGCCCTCAATATAGCATCGAATTCGGACACAAAACGAACGGTTTCGAATCCGGACACCCTTCTGAATTTGGTTCCGCCATTATTTGTTGTTCTTTTAGTAGCCTCTATTGCGGATTTTAGCCTCTCATGCATAACCGGAGAAAGCGCTATCCTGCTTGCGATAACTGGAACCACTAAACCGGCAGATGCTTGCTTGCCCATTCAATCACCATCCCACCCCATATACAACAAATCAATCTTATAATATCTCCGTTCCCTTCCCATAGCATGGCAGACCGTGCATTCATGGCACAGAAACGAAAGGATGAGGAGGAGCAGGAGGCAAGGCACGAATTCAAGCCCACGGAAGTGCAGATAGAGAGGATGCTGAATTTCCTGGATGAGAGGCACTACGGCATATTGGATAGCATTACGCGGGCTGCGCAGAAAGCCATTGCCGCCGCAGGAGTTGCATACGGGTATGAAAGCGCGTCGAAAATGCTGGATGCTGTTGCAAAAATGCCCGAAGTGAAATACGAGGGAAGGCCGAAGGAGAAAACAAAGGCTGTGATGGATGGATTGCGGGAACTGCCTTCCCAGCCGCAGGCAAGCGCGGAAATTCGGGAAGTGTCGCATTTTGCATGGAGCTATTACAACAAGGAATTGGGGAAAGACGTGGTGACTGAAAGCAAAACCGAGACTGCCAGGAGCGAATTTGAAACCGACACTGACTTGGAGAGGAGGAAGGAACATCAGCTGCGCGGAGAGGATGACGAGAGGCCGATGGCGATGAGGGTGGGGCACAGGAGCATTGCGCGCGAGCCGGAACTTGTGCTTGTGCAAAGGCAGATGCAGGTGCAGGAGGAGGAAAGGCTGAGGATGAAGGTGGCTGAAGGGGAAAGGGAGAAGGCGAGGATGAAAGTTGCAACATCCGGGAAAAGCAAATCTGCGCCGAAAACAAGGCCCAAAATCGTGGAATTGAAGGAGGAAGTGGGGGAAAAGGCGGCAAGCGCCGCCGCCAAGCCTGAAACGCCGGAGGACAGGGAAGCCGGAAAGGCGCTGCTGCTTGCCGCATCAAAGGAAAAAATCACGCCGATACTCGAATTTGTTTTGAAGCGGGAGAAGGGGGAAGGATTGAAGCAGGAAAAAATGGAAGATGCGAAAAAGGATTTGAAGCTGCTTGAGATTGACGAGAAGAAGCTTGAAATTATGGAAAGGCAGGTGGATGGGAAAATAGTTGAATTGAAAAAAGAAGTGGAATTTTTGGCAACGCAAAAAGAGGAAAAGAAAGGAGTGAAACTGCGGGCATTGCGGCGAAGGCTTGCGTTCTGGAACAAGGCAAAAGGCGCACTCAGGCGGATGAGCGGCGGATTTTTCGGCAGTATTGCCAAGATGGTGGGCGGCATTTTCAGGTAAGTTTATATTTTACATAAATTACAACATTTATATGAATCAAATTACCCCAAGTGCGGACAATAAAATCGCAAGGGTTCTTTGCACGCCCCTTGGAAGCTACACCAATACGGCGCACCGGATACTTTCCCTAAAGATGTCGAAATTCTGGGAAATGAGATTTAGCCCCAGGTGGCAGTTTGTAGACCATGCCATGAAGGGGTCGAAATACGCCTCGGCAGTTGGCGCCTTGGCTTTTGAGTCCCGGATTGTGGCAAAAAAGATTGCCCAGGAATATGATGACCATAGGAGAACGGTTGAGGCCGGAGCCAGAAGCAAGACAGTGCGGTTTTACATGGAAGGTGTGTGGGAAAGGGAGATGCCGGGAAAGAGGGGGATGCCGGAAAGCAAGATACGCTCTGCCATGCTTGCAAATGCGGTCAGGCCTTCGCAAGAGGGAGTATTTGAAAGGCCGGATACAGATGTAGTTTCGCTGTGGGATGAAATAGATGCAGTTTCGCGGTGGGATAAAATTAAATCGCCTGCCACGCCCTACGAATGGACGGCAATTTTAACGGATAAGGACAAAGAATGCAGGTATTCCTATTATTTTTCGCTTGGGATTTTTGAAAAATACCTGCCCAGGCTTGCATTCATGGACAAGCTTGATTTGGGGCAGCTAAACGAATATTGCGCATATGTGGGCAGGCTAAGGGGGCAGATAGATAAGAATTATTTGCGTCCTGAAGGGACCGGCTTGCCTGAATCTAACCAGACATATGGCGAGGTATTCCACAAGACGATGCGCGCGGTTAGGAACAGCAGCCTGTTTGGGGAAATAAAGCGTTTCATTGAAAGCATTGGACTGGATTTGGCTGTTTTGGAAAACATGGTTTATGACGAGATGAAGCTGAAAACGGTTGCCCCGTTCATATCGGATGCGATGAGGCTTTGGCAGGCACCTTTTCCTGCGGAAGAAAATAACAATGGCCAGATTAGATGAGGCCGAAATTGCCTTAAATAGTGGGAATAAAGTGGGATTTATATAGTTTTCGTGAGGATAAGCGGAAGCATTATAAACTTCTAATGTGGGAATAAAGTGGGAATACACCCGGAGGCAAATGCTATGGAAAGGGATTTACTTCATGCCATCGGACGCGGCAACGCCATTAGCATTGCCTGCGGGAAACCTGTTCTCGCTTGATGCGTTTTCAATAGATGCCGCGCCTTTTAGGAAAAAAACCGCCAGCGGAGCGGATGAAGCTGCGGAAAAAATTGCGCTTGAAATAATCGCACAAGTCAAGCTGCGCGGCGATGAGGCATTGAGGGAATATGCGCAAAAATTCGACAGGCAGGGAGAGGATTATCAGATTAGGGCAGGGAAGGAACAGGTGAAGGAGGCATATTCCAAAGTTGATGGCAAGGCAATCGAAGCAATGCGCCTTGCCATAAAAAACCAGGAAATTTCAAGCCGGGAATTCATGCCAAAGGGGGTGATTGCGCAAACCGATGGTGCGCAAATAGAGCAGGTTTTCACACCGATAGGAAGGATTGGGATATATGCGCCGGGGGGCAGGGCGGCATACCCTTCATCGGTGATAATGGCAGCCATTCCGGCAAAAATTGCAGGGGTGGAAAGCATCTGCCTCTGCTCGCCGCCTCCGATAAGCCCGGCGGTGCTTGTAGCGGCGGATTTGTGCGGAATAAAGGAAATATTCGCAGTAGGAGGGGCGCAGGCAATAGCTGCGATGGCATATGGCACGAAAACTGTCCCGAAAGTGGATAAAATTGCAGGGCCCGGAAACAGGTATGTTCTTGCGGCAAAGAATTTGGTAAGGGGGATTTGCTGCGACATTGACATGCCCGCAGGCCCAAGCGAGGTGCTGATTGTAGCGGACGAAAGCGCAAATCCTTCGTGGGTTGCACAGGACATCTTAGCGCAGCTTGAGCACGACCCGGATGCAATTGCCGTGCTTTTATGCAAAAAGGAGGATGCCGCCAGGATACTTGATGGGATGGGAAGGCTTGCAAAGGGCGAGCCGAGGCTTGAGATAATAAAAAAGGCTGCGGAAAACTCATACGTTGTTCTTGCAGACATCGCAGATGGAAAAGCTGTTTCAGAATTCGTGAATGAATTTGCACCTGAACACCTGCAGCTCATGTGCGGCAATGCGGAGGAAATCCTTTTGCTTGTGAAAAATGCCGGCTCCACCTTCGTGGGGAATCGCGCATGCACGGCTATCGGGGATTATTGCGCGGGAAGCAACCATGTGCTTCCCACAGGAGGTGCGGCAAAATTCGCATCCAGCCTTTCCGTTCTTTCATTTCTCAAAACAAGCACGATAGTGAGGGCAAAGGAGGGCAGCGCACTGTTTGAAAAAACCGCCGACTTTGCGAAAGCCGAAGGGCTGTTTGCACACGCAGCTTCGGCAAGAATGAGGTGTGGAAATGATTGAAATTCGGCCAGAAGTTGAGCTCATGCAGGCATACCCTTACCCGAAAAAGGATTTTGCGGATGTCAAGCTGGACCAGAACGAATCAGGATACGATGTGCCTGATGGGCTGAAGCGGGAGTTGGCAAAAAGCCTGATGGAAATGCCGCTTAACCGCTATCCGGACAGCTCCTGCCTGAAATTGCGGGAGCTTATTGCGAAAAAGGAGGGGTGCAGGGCTGAAAATGCCATCCTTGGCAACGGCGGGGACGAAATACTGCAGATGATAGCGCTGGCATACCTTTCACCGGAAAAAAGCGCAATCACACTCGCGCCGACATTTCCAGTCTACCGCATGGTGTGCCAGATTGCCGGCTGCAGGCTTGAGGAAGTGCCGTTTGCGGATGGCTTTGTTGTTCCGGAGGATTTTGCATCGAAAACTGAAGGCAAGGTTGTTTTCCTATGCAATCCGAACAATCCCACCGGCACGGTAATTGATAGGGAAACGATAGAAAAGATTGCAAAAAATGCAGAATTGGTGGTGCTGGATGAGGCGTATTCGGAATTCATGGGATGGACTTATCCGATAACCTCGAACATAATATCGGTGAGGACTTTGTCAAAAGCCTTTTGCGCGGCTGGCGTGCGCCTTGGCTTTGCGATTGCGCCGGAAAAGCTGATTTCGGACATGGAAAGGGTGCGCATGCCCTGGAACATAGGGGCGCTGCCGCAGAAAATGGCCGGGCTTCTGCTTGAAAATCCGGAATGGTTTGAGGGGAAAGTCAAGGAAACGATAGAAGAAAGGAAAAGGGTTGCGGACGGGCTTGGCAAATATGCGAAAACCTACCCGTCGGGGGGGAATTTCATCTTCGCAAAATCAGCCAAGGTAAATTATGAAAGGCTAATTGCGCTTGGCATAAAGGTGAGGTGCTGGAAAAACCTTCCTGATTATTTCAGGGTGACCATTGGCACGAAAGAGGAGAATGGCATTTTCCTTGCGGCGGCGGATTTGCTTGCCAATAAGCCAGATGCCATAATATTAGACATGGACGGCACGCTTGTTGACGTTTCCAAATCATACCGTGCCGCCATAATGGCAGCGGTAAATGAATTTTCCGGGAAAAACATAGGGCAGGGGGGCATAGACAGGCTGAAGGCAATTCCCGGTTTCAACAACGACTGGGACGTTTCTTATGCGCTGGCATTTGGCACAAATAACCCAAAGGAGGTGGATAGGCAATCTGCAGGCTACAAAAAAATAAAGGAAACTTTCCAGCTTGCCTATTTGGGGAAAGGAGGGGAGGGCGGATTGCGGGAGCAAGAAGTGCCGCTGATTTCTTGCGAGGATTTGGCTGCATTGTCAAAAAAATACAAGTTTGCGATTGCAACTTCGCGGCCGCGTGAGGAAGCGCTATGGGCAATGGAAAAGTTTTTCGCAGGCGTGTTTGAGCCTGGAATGCTTGTGGGAATGGAAGACTGCAAGGAGGAGAAACCATCTCCCGGGCCTTTGCTTGAAGCTGCAAGGCGCTCGGGGGCGAAAAATGCAATTTACATTGGCGATTCCGGCTCGGATGCTGCTGCGGCAAAGAGTGCGAAAATGCCGTTTGTTTTCATTGGAAAGGAAAGGCGCGGCCAGATGCTGTGGCTTCGGAATCCATCGGATTTGAGGAAGGTGTTGCTATGAGAATTGGAAAATCAAACAGGAAAACAAAGGAAACCCAAATCGAGGTGGAGGTAGACCTTGATGGGGGGCAGCTTGCGCAAATTGGCACCGGAATCGGATTTTTCGACCACATGCTTGAGGCGTTTGCGAAAAATGCCGGAATCGGGCTGAAAGTTTCTGCGCAAGGCGACCTGAAGACTGGGGCGCACCACACAATCGAAGACATCGGAATATGCGTGGGAGAAGCCGTAGCGCAGGCACTGGGGGACAAAAAGGGCATCAACCGGTATGGATTTTTCATATTGCCGATGGACGATGCGCTTGCGCAGGTTGCGCTGGATTTCGGAGGCAGGGCATACTGCAGGGCGGATGCGAAATTCTCGGAGCAAAGCATCGGCGGGTTTGAAACAGGGGCATTTCCGGAATTTTTCAGCGGGTTTGCCCAAGGTGCGCGCGCCAATGTGAATGCGAAATGCGCTGAGGGCGAGAACGGCCACCACAAATTGGAGGCGCTGTTCAAGGCTTTCGGCAGGGCGCTGAAAGCTGCGGTTGCACAAGATGAAAAGGCAAAAGGCCAGGTGCCCAGCACAAAAGGGGTAATTTAGATGGAAAATGAAAAAACAGTCCAAAAGAGGCTTCGGATAGCCGTGCCCAGCAAGGGGAGGCTGCTTGGGTCCTCTATTGCAATGCTCAGGCAGGCCGGAATAGATGTGCCGCCGTCAAACGGCTCGCTGTTTGCCTCATCAAAAGACGGGAGGTATGAAATAATTTATGCAAGGGCTGAAGACGTGCCCCGCTATGTGGAAAGCGGAGCGGCAGACTGCGGAATTACGGGCATTGACATGGTTGAGGAAACGGGCGCGGATGTGGCAGTGCTCTGCGGGCTTGGTTTCGGGGCTTGCCGCGTGAGCGTGGCTGGCAGGCAGGGCACCACCCTTGCCATGCTAGAGGGAAAAACGATTGCCACAAGGCTTCCCAACACGGCAGGCAGATTCTTCGCATCAAGGAACATTCCGGTGAAGATAATGCAGGTTTCCGGAGCCGCCGAACTAACCCCGTACCTTGGCATTGCGGATGCGATTGTAGACCAGGTGAGCTCGGGCAGCACGCTTTCGCTGAATAACCTTGTGGAAATAGAAAAAGTGCTTGACTCCCGCGCTGTGCTTGTGGCAGGCAGGAACAATGCCACCCGATGCGAGGCGCTGAGGCTTTCTGTGCAGGGCGTGATGGAGGCGGATGGGAAGGCATACCTGATGCTGAATGTGGCTAATGCGAATGTGGAGAAGGTTTCATCCCTTTTGGGCGGGCTGGAATCGCCGACAATGATGCCGCTTGCGGAAAAGGGAATGTTCGCCCTGCACTCGGTGGTTGGCCGCAACGGGCTTGAAGTGCTGATTGAGAAGCTCAAGGCAAATGGCGCCAAGGACATTCTTGTGCTTGGCATAGAGAGGATAATACCATGAGCGGGGAAAAAATCGGGATAGTATCGATAGGCGCAGGCAATATCGGGAGCGTGAGCAGGGCGTTTTCGTTCCTTGGCGCAAAGCCTGCAGTTGTATCTGATGCGGCAGCATTGCAGGAGATGGACGCACTGGTGCTTCCGGGCGTGGGCTCGTTTTCCTGCTCGCGCAGCATCATTGGGATGAAAGATGCCATTTTAGATGCAATCGGGAAAAAGCCGTTCCTTGGGATTTGCCTTGGGATGCAGCTTTTGTTTGAGGGAAGCGAGGAGGCGGAAGGCAGGGGGCTTGGGATGTTCGAAGGCAGGCTTGCCAAACTAAAGTGCAGGAAAGTGCCGCATGTCGGATGGAATACGCTGCAAGCCGCGCCGCAAAGCAGGCTGCTTGATGGCATGGATGGCAAGGCATTTTACTTCTGCCACTCGTATGCGGCAGGGGAATGCGGCAATGCGTCGGCATTCACACAAGTGGAAAATGAAAAATTCGTTTCGGCAGTGGAAAAAGGCGATATTTTCGGCACCCAGTTCCACCCTGAGAAAAGCGGAAGGGCTGGCCTTTCGGTTCTGGACAATTTCCTTGAAGTGGTGAGAGAATGCAGGTGATACCGGCAATCGACATGCTGGGGGGGAAATGCGCAAGGCTTGCGCAAGGCGAATACTCCAAGGCGGAATATTTCCAACCCAGCCCCCTTGATGCGGCACGCGCCTTTGCCCGGGCTGGCGCAAGCCTCATCCACGTGGTAGATTTGGATGGGGCAAGGGAGGGGAGGCTTGTGAATTTCAACCTGGCTGCGCAAATTTCATCAGTTGCCAAAATCCAAATCGGCGGGGGGATACGCACAACTGATGATTTGGAAAAGGTTATTTCCATCGGGGCAAAGGCAATTGTCTCAACAAGCGCTGTGGAAAGCGCAAGCTTCCGGGAAAAACTTGCAGAATGCAAAAAATCCGTGCTGCTTGCGGTGGATGCGCGCGATGGGAAAATTGCGCTCAATGGCTGGAAGAGCCAGACGCAGCTTGATGCGTATGGATTCGCAGGGGAAAACCAGAACATATGCTGCGGGATTGTATTCACCAGCATTGCGCGCGACGGCATGATGGAAGGGCCGGACTTTGAAGCGATTGGACGGATGAAAAATGCCGTTTCTGTTCCACTCATTGCCGCAGGCGGGGTGTCATCATACGAGGACATTCGGCAGCTTGGGAAAATGGGAATTTCAGGCTGCATAATCGGGAAGGCGCTGTATAACGGGGCAATAACGCTTGAAGAGGCGATGGGGATTGCAAAATAGGTGGAAAATATGCTTTTGAAAAGGATAATTCCGTGCCTTGATGTGATGGACGGCAAGGTGGTGAAAGGCAAGTCGTTCGAATCGCTTCAATATGCCGGCGGGGCTGTCGAGCTTGCTAGAAAATATTATGCGGACGGAGCGGACGAGTTTGTATTCCTTGATATCACGGCAACGAATGAAAAAAGGAAAACCGAATGCGGCCTTGCAAGCGCGGTGTCAGCTGAGGTGTTCGTGCCTTTTTGCGTGGGCGGCGGAATAGGCTCTTTTGAGGATGCTTCCGCAATTTTGGAGGCGGGCGCTGACAAGGTGGCGTTGAATACCGCCGCGTTAAAACGCCCTGCGCTGATTGGGGAAATAGGGCAAAGCTATGGCGCGCAGGCAGTGGTGGTGGCGATAGACGCAAAGAAAGAGGGGAGGGGCTGGGCGGTTTACTCGAATGCAGGGAAGAAAAAGGCTGGAAAGGATGCGGTTGCATGGGCGGGGGAAGCAGAAGGCGCAGGCGCGGGGGAGATTCTCCTGACAAGCATAGACAGGGATGGAAGCAATGCAGGCTATGACTTGGAATTGACAAAAGCTGTTTCCGATGCGGTCGGGATTCCGGTGATTGCATCGGGCGGGGCGGGAAGCGCAACTGACATTGCAGATGCGTTCACAAAGGGCAATGCGGATGCGGCATTGCTTGCAGGAATTTTGCACTACGGAAAAACCACAATTGGAAGGATAAAAATGGAATTGAAGGAGATGGGAGTGGCGGTAAGGTGTGCGGAATGAAATATGATAAAAAAACGGCTGCGGAATTTGCGGAAAAAATAAATTTTTCCAAATTGGGAGGGCTTGTGCCGGCGGTTGCGCAGGATGCCGTGACAAGGCGCGTGCTCATGGTCGCATTCATGGACAAGGAAGCGCTAGTGAAAACGCTCACCAGCGGATATGCGCACTATTTCAGCAGGAGCAGGAAAAGGATTTGGAGGAAGGGGGAGGAAAGCGGCAACGTGCAGAAAGTGAATGCCGTTAAAGCCGATTGCGACAATGACACCATTCTTCTTTGCGTCGAGCAGAAGGGCAATGCGTGCCACTCCGGCAATGCAACGTGCTTTGGCGAGGGGGAATTCGGGCTGCTTGAACTGGTGCAATTGATTGAGGAAAGGAAAAATTCGCCGCCCGATGGCTCTTACACCACGAAATTATTGAAAGACAGGAAACTTGCGGTTGCAAAGGTGCTGGAGGAGGGAGCGGAATTTGCCATGGCTGCAAAGGAAGGCGGAAAAAACGAGCAGATGTGGGAGGCCTGCGATTTGCTCTACCACACGCTTGCGCTCGCCGCAGCATGCGGAATAAGCCTTTCGGAAATCGAAAAGGAGCTGCAAAGAAGGCACAAAGCCAGGAAATAATCTACTTCTTCGCCCGAATGTCCTTGCGCTTGGGGCGCAGGTGCTTGTAGCCGCACTTGCGGCAGTGCTTCGCTCCGCGCTTGTTGCGGCTTTTGCATTTCTTGCAGATGAATATGTTCGAGATGATTGCGTCTGCCTCTGCGAATTTTCCCATGTGAGTTCACCTAATCGATAATATCCGCCAATAAGGAGGAATGCTAAGCTTTTGCTATTAATATATAAAAAGCTGCGCCCAAACATTTTGCGCTTTAGGGCCCCTTTAGCTCAGTGGTAGAGCGCCTGTCTTGTAAACAGGAGGTCGTGGGTTCAAATCCCATAGGGGGCTAAATAGCCGACGAGTTCAACAATCCGCCGAAGGCGGGTTGTGCTCGGCGCACAGCAGGGCACAGCCAACCGAAGGTTGGCGCAAGCCTGCGGCAACAGGCGCGCCGACATCCCCATAGGGGGCTAAAAATGCGTTACGGAACGAATTTAAAGAAAAGAAACGGAATTATTTTATCGGGGGATTTTGATGGAAGGGACAGTCGAGGAAGTCGTATTCACAGCCAAATACAGGGACTGGATGGTAGTGAAGAAACTGCTTATTGAATCCATGACAAAGCCCGAGGATGTCGCGCTTGTGCTTTCATCGATTGACAACACCATGGTGAGAAAGTCCTACGAATTCACCGGGCTGAATGTGGACTTGGTTGATGCGTATGTTGCTGAAATTTGCAAGGGCAAAGGCAAGAGCTGGAACAATCTTATTCTGGCGTTCCAGCAGGTGAAGCCTGCGGAAATAAAGGCGAAGCTGCAGGAGGCGTGCCCGCCGGAGCAAATCACCGCGGATGGAAAAAAGGGCAACTTCATGCCCATTGCAGAGGCTTATTTTGTGAAGAGGATGATTGAAACCGTCGGGTATCCGGCGGTGCTTACCCCGGAAATATTGCAGGTTGCATTCCCCTCATTGAAAATCCCCAAGCCCCGCGGCAATTTCGGGAAGAAAAAGAAGTGAGAAAATGATTGGCGTGATTGCGCAGATGGCGATAGCCGCAACGGCGCTGAAGGAAGCGGTTAGCCCTTTCTTTGACAAGCTGATGGGGAAAGAAAAGCCAATGTAATCGGCAAATGTTCTAAATTGGACATTTTTTGTGCTTTTTTGAGCTGGCTGAGCCGCGGGTATTTTTAAAACAGGAAAGCAAATTTTAGATGGTGGGAGAAATGCAGAATGCTTTTGCTAGTAGCAATGAAAAAATTGCAAACAAGCTGGACCCGAAAGTGGCAATACGAAGGTTTGCAAATCACCTGATAGCCACAAAACAGACGGGCTTCGAAGGGGCGGCGAAACTCCGCGGCGCGCTTTACAGGCTTGGATTTTTGACAACGGCTGAAACGCGGACAACACCGCTTGAAGCGCTGCGGGATGGGATGAGATTGGTCGCTTCAGGCACCAGTATAAAGGAGGCGCTTAACCAAAAAAAGGACACGGACAGATGGGATACGCGAGAAACTACAGACAAATACGGCTTGGGCAGGCGGGAAACAAATGTGCCAACCCAATTCCAGCTAAACCGCTACCATGACCATGATGGCAACTGACGCTTGGATTCATGGCAAAATCCCCGATAGCTTTTTAAAATCAAGTAGCTTAATTATTCACGTCGGCTTGAAGGTATGTGCCAAAAAGCCTTACCTTCAAGGCTCAATCGCAATGCAGTGAGGTGTATTTAGCATGGTAAACAAGGAACACTTGAACCTGATATTCATAGGCCACGTCGACCACGGCAAATCAACGTCGGTCGGGCGCATCCTTTACGAAACCGGCGCGCTTACCGAGCAGCAGCTTAGGAAACTCAAAGAGGAAGCCGAGAAGGTGGGCAAGGCGACATTCGAATTCGCCTTCACAATGGACACGCTCAAGGAAGAGCGGGAGAGAGGAGTAACAATCGACCTTTCCCACAAGGAATTCGAAACGCCAAAATACTACTTCACAATCATTGACGCACCAGGCCATAGGGACTTCGTCAAGAACATGATTACTGGCGCATCGCAGGCCGATGCGGCGGTGCTCGTGTGCTCTTGCAAGGAAGGGCCCCAGCCCCAGACAAAGGAGCACGCCTTCCTGGCAAAGGTGCTTGGCATCAGCCAGTTCATAGTCGGCATCAACAAAATGGACGCCGTCAACTGGGACCACGTGAAATTCGACGAAGTGAAGATGACGCTTTCCACAATGCTAAAGAGCATGGGCTACAAGGTGGACCAGATACCATTCGTGCCATACTCCGGCTATCAGGGAGACAATATTGCCAAGAAGAGCCCAAACATGCCATGGTATGCCGGCCCCACTCTTCTTGAGTGCTTTGACAAATTGACAGTGCCTGCAAAGCCGCTTGACAAGCCGCTGAGGCTGCCCATCCAGGACGTGTTCACAATTACAGGCCACGGCACAGTGCCGGTCGGCCGCGTGGAAACAGGCATTTTGAAAATCAACATGCCGGTGGTTTTCATGCCATCGGGCGCAAAGGGGGAGTGCAAGAAAATCGAAATGCACCACCAGGAATTGCAGCAGGCGATTCCGGGCGACAACGTCGGCTTCAACGTGAAGAACGTAGATAAAAAAGACGTAAAGAGGGGCGAAGTGGTAGGCCCGGTGGACAGCCCCCCGAAAGTGGCGGCTGAATTCACGGCGCAAATCGTGGTGCTTGACCACCCCACTGCAATCGGCAAGGGGTACACGCCAGTGTTCCACATCCACACCGCGCAGATTGCGTGCACTATAGTGGAAATACTTGAGAAGAAGGACCCCAAGACCGGCCTTACGCAGCAGAAGAACCCGGACTTCATCAAGACGGGCGACGTGGCAATAGTGAAGATTAAGCCATTGAAGCCCGTTGTGGTGGAGAAGTTCTCGGAATTCCCGCCCTTGGGCAGGTTTGCCATCAGAGACATGGGCCAGACGGTCGCAGCCGGCATCGTATTGGACGTCGTGCCAAAGACGGATGTGGCGACGAAAGCGGCGTAGATTTTTTTAATTATTTGATTTAATTTCCCGCTCCCAAAGATAGGAACGCTTTGGGACGGGCGTTGGTGAATGGATGGGAAAAGCTAGGATAAAACTGATTGGAAAGACCCCTGAGGAGCTTGACGAGGTCTGCAGGCAGATTGTCGAAATAGCAAAGGCAACGGGCGTGGAAATGAAAGGCCCCGTGCCCCTGCCCACAAGGAGGCTTCATGTTGCAACAAGGCGCACGCCCTGCGGCGACGGCTCGGACACTTACGAGCACTGGGAAATGAGGATACACAAAAGGCTCATTGACATTGCCGGAGACGAAAGGACGCTGAGGCAGGTCATGAGGGTGAAAGTTCCCGACACGGTTCAGGTCAAGATTTCGCTTGAGTAAGAAGACGGATTTTTTTGATTTTCAGATTGGCTTAGCGGAAGCTGTCAGGTTGCGCCCCTTTCCGCCCCCTGATGGCGGGGAATAGGAAAGCAGCCATTTCCATAGCGGCACGAGCCTAATCTTCAGCCCATCGCGGAAGATTTCCTTTTCATCGTCCCGCGTCAGGAGGATGGCGTTTTTGGTGCGCAATGCCCTTGCAGCGCCGGGGAATGCGCGCAGTTCGCGCTCCAATGTGAGCGGGTTGGAGCTGTCAAAGCAGCATTGCAGAATCTCGGCAACCTTTCCATCACGGACGATTACGAAATCTATTTCATGCCCCACATGGTCGCGCCAGTAGAAGGCTTCCGTCTTTTTCTCGAATGTGGTGCGCCGCAAAATCTCCACGGCTGCTGCGGTTTCCATGACCTGCCCGAACGAGGGCGCGGCACTGAAAAGCCCGATGAAGCCAGTGTCTATCGCATAGATTTTCTTCGGAGCCATCACCCGCTCCTTAAGCTTGTAGGAAAACCTTTCCAGCCTGAAGACAAGATAGGCGGATTCGAGGTAGGAAAGGTATTTTTGGATGGTGTTCGGGCTTTTCACATTCAGGACATGTGCAAGCTTGCTGTAGGTTATTTCGTTGCCCGAATTCGAAGCAAGAAGGCGGGCAAGGTCGCGGACGGTTGCCGCGCGATGCGGCTTGTAGCGGAGAATCACATCCTTCTGTACAATGTCGGAAAAAAGCCTTTGGAGGAAATCCGGCTCGCTGCCGGCAAGCGGAAAGCCCCCAAGCGAGAGGTATTTTTCCATGCTTGCCTTTATTTTGGATATTGAATGCGTCAGGTAGATGTCGGGAGTGAAACCGGCATAGAGAAGGAATTCCCGGAATGAGAATGGCAGCAGTACCATGTCGATGTGCCTTCCGGTCATGTGCGTTGCAAGCTCCGAGCCTAAAAGATTTGAGTTTGAGCCTGTGATGACAACCTTTTTTGTGGGTATTACCCTTGTGATGAATTTCTCCCAGCCGGGAACATTCTGGATTTCGTCGAATATTAGGATTTCCGGGTTTCCTTTCAGGGAATGGAAGGCTTCAAGCACATCGTTCAGCTCCGCAGAAGGGATGCCTAGCCGTTCGTCGTCAAAGTTTATGTGGGCGGACGGCTTGCCCTTGGCGGACAATAGCGCAAAGGTGGATTTGCCTGCGCGCCGCGGCCCTGTAATCAGCATCGCAAGGTCTTCCTTCGGGGTGAACCCGGGGTGCTCGCGGGGGATAATCTTTCCGGTGCGCAGCCTTTCCTGAAACATATCCTCCTGCTCGGAGATTATTTTCTTCAGAAGCTCGATGTCCATGCAATGAATTAGGAGTATAATGGTTATAAATCTTCGCATTTGAAATGCTAATAATTAATAAAACATCTCAAAGCAAATGCGAAGATTAACTAAAAGTTCGCATTTTAAATGCTAAGATTTGATTCATTACGGCGCTGCAGACACAGCTGAACACCCTTCCATTTCAAATGGAAGCTTTTAGTGAATATTTCCATCATAAATGGAAGTTTTGATATAATCATAGCAATGCGAATGCCGGATTTTTTGCTGCGGCGACGGCTCGGACACTTACGAGCACTGGGAAAGCGCAAACTTGGAAAGTTTGCGCGCCTTGGGGCGAGCGCTACGAGCCCCAAGCGAATGAGGATTCACAAGAGGCTGATTGACATTGCCGGGGATGAAAGGACGCTGAGGCAGGTCATGAGGGTGAAAGTGCCTGACACTGTGCAGGTCAAAATATCGCTTGAGTAAAAAATGCAAAAAAATAATTTATGCCCGCCTCGGGCTGGGCATCGACTTCCTTATGTTTTCAGTTGCTTCCGCAGTGATGTCGACTTTTTGCCTGCCTGCAAAATCGGTGCTGACATATGCCACGAACGTGCTGCTCTCGCTGATATCATAGCCCTGCTTCTTCAGCTTGGCAAGGACGGACTCTGCGGATTCGCTCATCGGCACGGCAATTGTTACGACGTTTGATGACATGGAAAACACCCCCTATTTTTTCCTCGACACCACGGCGCGCACCACGCGGTACACGCCGTCCTTCATGTTCCCGACTACTGCATAGACGTCGGCGGGCGTCATCACCGGCGAATGCATAAGGGCCGAGGAAAGCTTCCCCTCAAGCTCGCTTTGCTTGTTTTTTTTCACTTTAGGCATATGCATCAGCCTCAATGTCCCCGTCGGACAGGATCTGGTCCTGCCGAGGTGAGTATTCGTTATTGGAAATGTACACGCGCACGGAGAATATGTCGGTATTTTTTAACCTGGGAATGCCGCGCAGGGCCGCAAGGAAATTCTTTTTCGCGGAAAGGGAGTCCTTTGAGTCAAGCTTCACGTCTTTTTTCTCAAGCACAAGCCTCATCGCCGTCTCCTCGTAAACGTACACGTCATAGCCGCGCCCTGCCCATACCACAACGCCGAAAGTGGGGCCGCCGTTTGAGCCTAGTGCCGCGAAGGCGCGCGCCGAAACATACCGGTTCCCTTTCTTGTCATTGTGGGTGGGGGGGTATTTCATCTTGCGCAAGGTGAGCATGGATTGGGAAAAAAGCTCGCCCCTTTTGCGCACCGACACAGGCACGGACTCCTCGACAGGAAGGCCGAAAAGGTAGGGGTTGGCAAGCACGTCCACTATTTCCTGTATTACGGAATCGACCATGGGGATTACCTTAATGGACGGCGTAGTCCCGGATGCTTATGCCAAGCTTGGGTTTTTTGGCGGAGTAGAGCACCGAGCACGCATGCACCACTTCCATGTCCTCGTAGAAAATCGCCATAAGGTGGATAGGCTCGTGCGGTATAAAAAGCTTGCAGGCGGCAAATTTATAGGATGATGAGCCATACGACGCTGAAAATCATGATGACGTGACTTGACTCTGACCTAAATTGTTGGTTGCATGGGGAAAATATTCGTTGCGCTGGCATTTTGTGCCATGCTGCTTGCATTCGCCGGGTGCGTGCAGGAGGAGCAGAAGGCAAAGCCGACGCAGGTTTCCCCTGAAGTGGATGGCAGCCCGGGACGGACGCTTGACGCCCCATCCGAGATAGCGCCAGGGGGCGCGAAGGAACCGATCGTGCCTAAACCGCCCATAACAAAACCGAACCTCACGGGGATTGACAGGGGGGTGAAGAAGAACACCACGTCTTTGCCGCCAAGAAACGCCACGGCCGAAGAGGAAAAGGCGCCCCCCAAGCTTCTCATACTTGAAAGCTCGTTCACGGACAATGAATACGGCATATATTTCGCACTCCCGAAAAACATCGAAATTATCACCACCGGATGCGAGTATTGGGGAGGTTCGCCATCGTGCGAAGCCATCATATTGTGGGACAATGGCAGGACGAAATTCGCCGAGCTTGCGGCGCAGAAATACGATTTTGGCACGCCTCTTCGAACCTACCTTGAGAAGCAGGGCTATCTTGCAAGGGAGAAAAATTCCACGTGGTTCGTAGCAAAATTCGGAAGCAGGGAGGCATATGTGCGAGAATATGACTGGGGGGGCAATTATTCGAGGCTGATGTACACGCTGCTTGGGGGCAAGCTTGTCAAATTTTACGTTGCCGGAACAGGGCAGGATGCGATGAGCGCCAAGGAGGTGTGGGAAAGCCTTGCCATAGGGGGAGCGAAGGCAAAGGAGTATTACCCTGTGGAATACGGCTGCGTGGCAGACAGGAACTGCTATTCTGGCGAGGTTTGCTACAGCAAATCGTTCTGCGTGAACCTGAACGCGAGCGATTCCAAGCTTGTGGATTATTTCAATTCGACTTCCGCATGCTCGGCCTCGGGCGGGCTGTCGCGGGTGTGCAAGAGGGAGTGCGAATTCGACTCTGAATGCCCCAAGGGGCAGGATTGTTTCTCATTGAGGAGGACGGACGGGCAGACCGTGCAGGTCTACCACGTGTGCACCTGAAAAAAAGGAAAAATACTACTTCTTTTTTGCCACGAACGGCATCGGCGCTATATTCACAAGCTTTGATGTTGCCAGCCACTTCACCCTTGATGCGATTGCATTTGCCGCAACGTATGAAATGCTTATTCCGGATGCGAACAATAGGCGCTCAACCGCCACCACCGGAATTAGGGCAAGCCACACATTTGGCGTGAGGGGGTTGACGAAGTAAATCCAGATTATTCCACCGATTGCATGCTGCGTGAATGTCGCCCCGAGCGAGCGGAAATAGACGTTTTGGGTTGGGGCGAGGGCGAGGATTGGCGGGATGAGCCAGAAAAGAGAGTATTGCCATGCCTGCGCCCCCACCGGGTTCAGGATGAATAATGCCATGCAGGCAAGCGGGGCGATGAGTTGTATGGCTCGGGAGTATTTGGACTTGCCCTTGTATGTTGCAAAGAAATACGCACCGAAAATCGGGGGAAGGAAGCGTAGCGCTGTTGTTAGGTCAAGGGGCTGGGACAGAAGGAGGATGGATGCCGCTTTTCCAAGAACTATTGCGATTATCCCAAGAAACGGGCCAAGGAAAGCCGCCGGCAGCACGCCCATGAATTCGAACAGCGTGAAAGTCTGCCCGCTCTTGCCCCATAGGGCGGAAACTGGTATTGCCGATGCGATTACCGCAATTGATGCGAATAACGCTATGAGAAGCAGAGCATTGCCATTGCCGGAATTTTTAGCGTCCATGGTTTCCCCTCCCCTTAATCATAAGACGTTAAATGTAATGCCATCCCGGGGTTTAAAAGGTTAATTTTTCGAATTTGGCTTTCCGGACAGTATTTCCTTTGCCTTTATTTGCTTGTAGTATACGCCAAGGAAAATCCCAAATCCAGTGAATATGGACAATGCCAGAATCGCCGCGCCCCACATGCCATCTCCGAATGAAAATGCGATAAGGGCAGCGGAAAGCCCGTAAACTGTGGCAGAGAGGCCGCCAGCAATTATTGCCAGCATGGCAAGGACGGGAAAGATGCTCATGATTGGCTCAAGCAAAGGAGATGCTTCCGCCGATGAAGACGGCTCTATCATCACTTGATATAAAGACGGCAAAATTGTTACTGCCAAAATCAGGCAAATGCCGCCCAATAGCAGGAAAAACGCGAATTTGCCGGATGCGTTTGAAATTTTCCAAAGTATCGATGCGTAACCCTTTCTTGACGCGAGCTTTCTTGAAACATCGTCCTCCCAGAAGTTGAATTGCATGTTTTGTTCCCGGTGCCAATGTTTTTATTAGTATTATTGCGGCACGAATTCCCATTCGTTTTTCACAACGTTGAGGATTACGTGCGTGTTGCTGTGCTCCACGTGCGGCAGGGAAAGGAGGCGCTTGATGATGCCGTTGAATTCGGTGCGGTTCTTGCACGCGACAACTGCAAACGCATCCACATCCCCCGTCACGTCATAGACCGCCACCACGCCCGGGAACGCCCGAAGCTTCCCCTCCACCTCCACAAGGTGGCCGTGGGTGGCGGATATGCCCACTATTGCCATGAATTCGTATCCTAATGAAAGGTAATCAACGTTGGCTCCGAATCCGGTGATGATGCCTGCTTTTTTCATTTTATCCACGCGCTTTATCACCGTGGCCGGGTGGAGCTTGAGCTTTTTGGCTATTTCGCGGAAGGAGTCGCGCGCGTGGAAGCGCATGTGGGCAAGTATGCGCCTGTCATCATCATCAATCTCATGGGATGGTGCGCTTGTTTTTCGGGATGACATTTGTACCACGATGCCGATATTTTTTCCAATATTTTGAACAAATGTATAAAAAATTCATACATTTGTGCTCATGTGCATATAGAATTGTGAAAAATTTATATATATAGCTACTGCGTTGGCTTTGCGGGAGGGAGATTTATGAAAAGCTACGTTTCAACTGAGGAAAAGCAAAGGATTATCGAGGATGTGCAGAACAAGGGCGTGCAGTTTGTCGACTATGAATTTGTGGACATACTGGGCATGCCAAAGATGTGCGAAACCACCGTTTCGCGCCTTGAGGAGCTGCTTACCGACGGATTGTGGTTTGACGGCTCGTCCATCGACGGGTTTGTCAGGATACACGAGTCGGACATGTTCTTGGCGCCTGACGCAAGCACATATGCCGTGCTGCCCTGGGCCAATGGAAAAGTGGCAAGAATTATCTGCGACGTGCACAAGAGCGACGGCACGCCCTTTGAGGGCGACCCCCGCCTTGCATTGAAGAAGGCGGTGAAGAAGGCCGAAGAAAAGGGGTTCACAATGAAGTGCGGGCCTGAATTGGAATTCTTCATATTCAAATCAGGCAACGGGGGAAGCATCGACCCCGAAACCGCGCAGGTGCATGATGATGCCAGCTACTTTGACTTGGCGACAAAGGATTTGGCAGTGGATTTGAGGAGGCAGATTGTGCCGGCACTTGAGGCGATGGGGCTGAAAATCGAGATGTCGCACCACGAGGTTGCGCCCGGGCAGCATGAAATCGACTTTAGGTATGGAAATGCATTGTCGATTGCGGATTCGGTGCTCACATACAAGACAACGGTGCGCACGCTGGCAAAACAGTACGGATTGTATGCCTCTTTCATGCCAAAGCCGGTGTTCGGGATAAACGGAAGCGGCATGCATGTGCACCAGTCGCTGTGGAAAGAGGGGAAAAACACATTCTATGATGAAAAGGATGCTTACCACTTATCGGACACGGCAAAGCACTACATTGCCGGCATATTGCAGCATGCCAGGGCTATTGCCGCGGTGACAAACCCCACCGTGAATTCCTACAAGAGGCTGGTGCCAGGCTACGAGGCGCCGGTGTATATTTGCTGGGGCAACACCAACCGCTCTGCGTTGATTAGAATACCGAGGGGAAGGGAAGGCAGCGCATCTGCGGTTAGGGCGGAAGTGAGGTTCCCGGACCCGTCATGCAATCCGTATTTGGCATTTGCGGCAATGCTTGAGGCGGGAATGGACGGGGTGAACAATAAAATCGAGCTGCCCCCTGCGGTTGAGGAGAATGTGTATCATTTCGATGATGCCAAGCTGAAGCAGAAATACATCAAGACACTGCCTGGAAGCCTTGCCGAGGCAATGGACGAGCTTTCCAAGGACAGCGTGGTGATTGGGGCGCTTGGGGACCATATTTATGAGAAGCTGACCGAATCGCAAAATGCGGACTGGAACAGCTATCGGACGGCAGTGACTGATTGGGAAAAGAAAAGGTATTTCGGGGTGCTGTAAAGACTGGTTTGCCGGAACACCCCGGTTGCGCACACACCCCCAATCTTTATATGCCCTGCGCACGATAATGGCGACATGGCAGCATCGGTGTCTATTTTCGAATACACCAACAGGGCGTATTCCAAGAATTTCCTTGCCATTGTCACGATGGCAGTGCCAGGGCTTGTGGCGATGTTTGTACCCGCCCTTGTGGGCGCGCCGGCTTATTTGACGCTGGGCGGCTTGTATTTGAGGACTGGAAGCATTCCTGATTTATCAAGCATGAATATTGCGGTAATACTGATTGGGCTGCTTGTTTCGATGTTCCTGATGGCATTTGCCCTTGTGAACATAAATTTGGTAATCAAGAGCGAGAGGACTTTGACCAACATCGGGAATGAGGTGATGAAGCACCTTTCCACCACCACGCTTTCGGTTTTCTGGGTGTATTTGGTTGGTGTGCTGGCGCTTTTCATTGTGCAGCTTCTCACCTATGAGTGGGGAGTGCAGAAAGTGCTTGCGCCTGTATTGTCGGGCATTGTGGGGCTGGTGCTTCTTTTTGTGCCAACCGCGATGGTGATGGACGAGGCAAGGCCGTCAAGGGCGCTTGGCAAGTCTGTTGACACGATAATAAAGAAATGGCCGCTTGTGGGCACGTGGATTGTGGTTGCGTTGCTTGTAATGTCGGTTGTGGATGGGCTGTTCCTGTTTGTGCTTCCGCACCCGCTTGCATCCTACCTTGTTCTTCTGTTCAATTCGATGTTCCTTCTGCCCTACCTTGTTGTCATGCTTGGGCAGATTTACATAAGCAAATACACAATATTGGCATGAGGGATGCCGGATGATTTACCCGGCTGTCGGTTGTTTCGGCTTGAGGGATGGCGCATGAGGTATCCGGCAGTTGCAGGCTCGTTTTACCCGTCTTCTTTCGAGGGGGTGAAAAGGCAGGTCATTGCGTTTCTGGTTGAAGCCAGGCAAAAAGCCATAAAACAAAAAAATCCGCCGATTGCTGTTGTTGTTCCTCATGCGGGGTATGTTTATTCGGGAAAAACAGCGGCATATTCGTTTGCGGCAATAGAGGAGAAGTTGAAGCTGGGGAATACTGTTGTTTTGTTTTTTGGCCCCAACCACACCGGGGTTGCGAAAGCCCCAATATCTATTTCTTTTGAAACATGGATGACTCCGATGGGGAAAAGCGAAACCGACCTTGAGGTGGCAGGGGCATTCTTGAAGGAGTGCAAACTTGCGCAAAGGGATGAGAGCGCACATTTGATGGAGCATTCCATTGAGGTGCAGATGCCGTTTTTGCAGTTGATTAATCCGAGTGCGAAAGTGGTGTGCATTGCGCTGAACATGCAGAATTTTGACGTGGCAAAGGCAGTTGGAGAGGCTGCGGCGAAAATTGTTGGCGATAAGAGGTTTGCAAATAGGAATTTTGCAGTTGTTGCCTCATCCGATTTTACCCATTACGAGAGTGCGGAAAGCGCCAAGAGAAAAGACATGCCTGCGATTGAGAAAATAATGGGGTTTGATGCTGAAGGGTTTGAGGGGGTTGTTGAGAAATTCGGCTTGTCAATATGCGGGCATGCGCCAATTGCGGCGGCGGCAATTTATGCAAAAGAGATGGGGGCGAAAGAGGGGAAATTGCTGCGCTACACAAATTCCGGGGAGGAAGTGAAAAGCGTGGATGGGAAAGTTGTGGCTTACGCAAGCATCGCTTTTTACTGAATGAAAAAATCAAGCTGGTTCTGGGAGGGGGATTTCAAGAGTTGTTGTGACTCTGGTACCCTGCCTGCCTTTGACTTCTGCAAGTTCAGACGGTGAAAGGCACTCAAGGTGAAGTTCGATTGCCACTTTCAGATTTGCAAGGCTCGTTTTTATCGTATTTCCTTGCGATGCAACGTCAATGTCAGGGCACCATGCCGAATAGGATTTGCCGTCCTTGAATGCAACTGCTGAAAAGCCTAGAATTTTCATGTTATCATCTTACGTTTACCGATATTTATACCTTTGCCGTTTCTGGGTTAATTTTTATAAACAAGGCAAAATCCCTAATTGCAGTTGATTCGATGAAATTGCACGGAAGCGGATAATGGCTCGACGACAGGCGCCGAAGGCATCCCCTTTTATAAATGAAAAACCACTAATTTTGCCATGGAAGGCGAGATTTCAAAGCGGAAGGACAGCCACTTGGACATAGCTGCCAACAGGAATGTGCAGTATGCCTCAAGCGGCGGATTTGAGGACGTAATGCTGGTGCATTGCGCGCTGCCCGAAGTGGATTTGGCGAAAGTGAGCACCGAAGTGGAATTCCTTGGCAAGAAGCTTTCCGCCCCGATTTTGATTACAGGAATGACTGGCGGCACTGGAAGGGGGGAAGAGGTGAATAAGAGATTGGCAAAGGCTGCCGAGGAAGCGCAAGTTGCCTTGGGATTGGGCTCGCAGAGGGCAATGTTAAGGGATGCCAAGGCTGCATCCACATACAAAGTCAGGAAACTTTGCCCATCTGTCCCGTTGATTGGAAATATAGGCGCGGTGCAGCTCAAGGAGTATTCTGTTAAGCAGATTGAGGGCATGGTTTCGGACATAGAGGCGGATGCGCTCAATGTTCACCTGAATGCATTGCAGGAAGCGATTCAGCCGGAAGGCGAGACTGATTTCTCCGGAGTGCTTGGGAAAATACGCGCGCTGTGCGATGCGCTGAAAGTGCCGGTGATAGCGAAGGAGACGGGCGCTGGAATTACGGCGCAGGTTGCGAAGCAGTTGTTTGATGCGGGATGCGAATATGTTGAAGTATCCGGAAGCGGAGGCACTTCTTGGAGCAAAGTCGAATACGAAAGGGGGGGAAGGCTGCCGGATTTTGAAAACTGGGGCTTCCCGACTGTTGCTGCGGTTGCAGAAGTGTCGCAGGCGGGGCAGGCGATTGCATCGGGCGGAATAAGGAATGGCATTGATATTGCGAAGGCAGTTGCGCTTGGGGCGAAATTGGGCGGAGCGGCACTGCCGTTTTTCAAGGCGGAAAAGCCGGAAAAATTGGCTGCGCAATGGAGGGAGCAGATTAGGACGGCGGCATTCCTGTGCGGATGCAAAAACATGAGTGAGCTTTCGCAGGCTCCAATCATAATTAGCGGAAAGGCGAAGGAAATAATGGAGGCGCGCGGCAATGACATGCCGTCGTTTGCCATGCGCTCCCCCCAGAAAAAAAAGAAGGAAGCGATGCCGAGCCACTATATTTAGGATGGTAAAATGGCTGATTTGGATACTTCAATACGCAAATGGGCATTGAAAAACGCCCACGACTACAAGCTGGCGATTCCGGGGAAAGTGATTGGCAGGGTGGTGGGCGAATGCCCCGAAGCCAAGGATGACATGAAGGGCACCATGGCACTGATAAACGAGGAGGCAAAGAGAGTAAATGGCATGAGCCACGAGCAGGTCGCGCTTGAATTGGCGGAATTCAAATTCGAGGAGAAAAAAGAGGAAGGGGAAAAGAAAATAGAGCTGCCGGGCGCGGTGGCGGGAAAAGTTGTCACGCGCTTCCCCCCCGAGCCTTCGGGCTATTTGCACATCGGGCATGCAAAGGCGGCATTCCTGAATTTCGAGGGGGCGAAAAACCACGGCGGATACATGAGGCTGCGCTTTGACGACACCAATCCGGAAAAGGAGAAGGAGGAATTTGTCGGGGCGATAATTGACGGGCTGAAATGGCTTGGGATTTCGTGGGGAGGGGAAATCACATACAGTTCGGATTACATGGAAAAATTATACGAATATGCGGATGAGATGATACTCAAGAGCAAAGCGTATGTTTGCACTTGCAATGCTGATGATGTGAAGAGCGGAAGGCAGAATGGAGAGGAATGCCTATGCCGCACGAAAATGGCCGAAGACAACATGATGGACTGGAGAAAAATGATTGGGGGGAAAATTGAGGAAGGCGGGGCAATTCTGCGCTTCAGGGGGCAGATGAAAGCCGAAAATACGGCAATGCGCGACCCCGCCCTGTTCCGGGTGCTTAAAACTCCGCATTATAGGCAGGGCGAGAAATACAAGTGCTGGCCAAGCTATGATTTTGTGGCGCCGATTTTGGACAGCGTGGAAGGGATAACGCACGCGATGAGGAGCAAGGAGTATGAATTGCGCGACGAATTGTATTTTGCGATTTTGAAGATACTGGACTTGAGGAAGCCGAACCTCATTGGATTTTCGCGGCTGAATATTGCAGGCGCGCCGGTGTCAAAGAGGCTGATTACGCCCCTGATAAATGAAGGGAAGGTAACAGGGTATGACGACCCCCGCCTGCCCACTTTGGCGGCATTGAAAAGAAGGGGCATTCTGCCGGAGGCGGTTAGGAAGTTTGTTTTGCAGTTCGGGCTGAGCAAAGTGGAATCCGAGCCGGGCTGGGGCAAATTATTGAATGAAAACAAGAAACTTATCGACCCTGTGTCGATGAGGAGGTTTTTTGTAGCTGCGCCTTCCATGCTGCAGCTTGAGAAATTCCAGCCTAAAATAATCGAGCTCAAAAACCATCCCAATAAGGCGGAGCTTGGGGCGAGGCAGGCGCTTGTGCAGGCCCCGTTTTGGATTGCGGGAAAAGATGCGTCTGCATTGGAAGTTGGCGAGGAATTCAGGCTCAAGGATTTGTGCAATGTGAGGGTGAAGGAGAAGATGGATGGGATGATAGTTGCGGAATACACGTCGGATGACGGGCAGGTAGCAAAGAAAATACAGTGGGTGGCGGATTCGTTCAAAACCGAAGTTGAAGTGGCCGTGGTCGGGGATTTGCTCGTGGATGGGAAATATAACCCGGATTCGATGAAAGTGGCAGGCGGATATGCTGAGAGGGCATGCGAGGGCATGGCTGTCGGGGACATTGTGCAGTTTGAAAGGTTCGGGTTCGTGAGGCTTGATGCCAAAGAGGATGGGAAGCTGAAATTCATACTAAGCTGCGAATAGGGTGGGGGCATGTTTGTATTCCAGGGAGGAATGGCATGGAGAGGCATACCGCAGCCAACTATCCCTAAAATCCCAAAATCCGAGATGGTGAGGGCTGGACTTGAGGAAGTGATTGGCAATTTAGACTCTTTGCCGGATGAAACAACGAAGAAAATTGCCGGGGAAATATCCAAGTTCCGGGAAATTGGGAATTCGGCCGCAAGCAGCCTGAATAAGGGTGAAATGGCTGCCAAGCTTGGAGGGCTTACCACAAAAATTCAGGGTTTCCTTAGGCAACTGATGGAAAATACCGGGAAATACGGCATGACGGAGGAGGAAACTGCAAAAGCCGGATTGGCGGCAGTAAATGCATTTACCAGTTCAATAAGGCTTTTCACAGCCGTAGAAACAGGCACTCTGCATGCAATACCGGTGCAGCAAGGCATTTGCCGCACGTATGCCGACGGCGGGCTTGGGATAGGAAAGGCGGAATGCGCCAAAAGGATAAGACAGGATTATGATGGCAATGCCATGCTGCTTCATCAGGGCGGAGTTGGAAGCCAGCTTAATGAAGAGATGGCTGCAAACGGTGAAACCCTTGGGCAGGCAATAGAGAGGCACGTATCGGATTCGCAGCCATATTTTGAAAGGATACGGCCTGCCGAGGGAAAATTTAACGTGCGAAACTTGGGGCGAATATCCCCAAATGCGCCCATGGAAAACATGGCATTATACTCGAAAACCATTCAGGATGCAAGAAAGGGCCTGGAAGGGGCGGTTTTTGCTGAAGCACTCTCCGAACAAATACTCAAAGACAGGGATGAAGAAAAAGGCGAAGACAGGCTGGATGAGAAAAAGGGCAAGAAGAAGCAAAGGAAAAAACGGGCAGAGTAGCTAGGGGTTGGATTTTTTATTTAGTTCCCCGATATGCTGCCATGCTTGAAGGCTATTCCCCCCGCTTTATTGACGAACCTGAGCGCAAGCCCGAATTTGATGACGGGGTGGCGCTGCCTGAGGGCATACGCGAAATACTGAAAGGGCGGGGGGTGGAAAGGCTGTGGAAGCATCAGGCGCAGGCGATTAGAGCAATACGGGATGGCAAAAACCTGGTGCTTGTTGCCCCAACTGCGGCAGGAAAAACAGAATGCTATATGGTGCCGGTTGTGGAGGCGGCGCTTGGGGGGAAGTGTTCGCTGCTTGTTTTTCCCACCAAGGCATTGTCGCGGGACCAGTGGGCAAGGATACGGGAATTTGCTTTGCTTGGAGTGAGGGCGGAAGTGTATGACGGCGACACGCCGCAGGGGAAAAGGGCGAAAATACGCAAGGACATGCCCCATGTCGTGATTACCAATGCCGACATGCTGCACTACATGCTCATGCATTTTCGGCTGTGGAAGGAATTCCTTGCGAAATTGAAATACGTGGTGGTGGATGAAATCCACGCTTATTCTGGCACGGTTGGCAGCAATGTGGCGAATGTGCTCTGGAGGCTCAAGAGGGTGCAGAAATTGGGCGGGAATGCGCCGCCGCAGTTTATTGTGTCTTCTGCAACAGTGGGAAATCCTGCCGAATTCGCAAAAAAAGTGTGCGGGGAGGAGAATTTTGAATTGGTGGAGGGCGTTGGCTCTCCCCGCGGGAAAGTGAGGCATGTGGTGATTTCTTCGACTGGCGAGAGCGCGGTTACCACCTGCCTCAAAGTTGCAAAAGAACTGAACAGGCACACCCTGATTTTCGGGAACAGCCATTCCATGGTGGAAAGGCTTGGGATGGTGGCACGGAAAATGGGATTGCCGCTTGAAGTGTATAGGAGCGGGTTGCCATCTGATAAACGAAGGGATTTGGAAATGGGATTCCATTCTGGAAGAATTAAAATGCTGGCTTCCACGTCTGCCCTTGAATTGGGAATGGATGTGGGAGGTGCGGATGCGTGCATATTGGCAGGGTTTCCGGGCACGATTACGCGGCTGCGGCAGAGGATTGGAAGGGTGGGAAGGAAGGGGCAGGAAAGCGTTGCAGTGTATGTGGCGCGCGAAGCCCCCCTCGATTTGTATTATGCCGAGCATCCTGAAATTTACCTCTATGGCAAGGCGGAAAGCTGCCATGCAAAGCCGGACAACCCGTTTATTCGGAAAAACCATCTTCTGTCTGCTGCAAAAGACTGGCCGATACAAGAAGGGGAGTTGGGAGAGGAGGATGAAAAGCTTGCAAAGGCATTGGCAGATGATGGCTTGATGAAAGAATGGGCAGGCATGAGAATACCGACCAAAGAGGGGACGAAAAAAGTGCAGGGCTTGTCTTTGCGCAATGCCGGGAAAAGGGTGAGGATAATTGATGCTTACAGCAAGAAATTGGTTGGGGAAAGGGAAGAGAGCATTGCAATTGGGGAATTGTTCAAGGGCGCGATTTATCTGATTGGGGGGCAGAGGTTTGTGAGCCGTGGGCTGGATTTGGAGGAAGGCGTTGCATTTGTGGAGAGGATGCAGGGCGAGGACGGGATGTATACGCAGGCATTGCGCAACAAGCATGCAAGCATAATCAGCACGCTTGGGGAAATGAAGTTTGGAGAGGTTGGTTTGCAGAGGGGGAAAGTGCACATTCGAAGCGAAGTGTATGGATATACGACGAAAGACAGTTTTTCCGGCGGGACAATTTCTAGGGCGGAGCTTGATGAACCTTTGGCATATGAATTTGACACATATGCGTTTTGGGCGGACTGGAGTTCTTGGGCAGATGGAACTCCAGCATTTGCCGAAGGGCTGCATGCGCTTGAGCATGTGACCATTTCCATGATGCCCGCACTTTCTGGTGCGGACCCGGCTGAAATTGGCGGAATTTCTTACCCTAATGGCACTATTTTCTATTATGAAGGGCAGGAGGGGGGAAGCGGGCTGGCTGAAGTTGTGATGCCACGGTATGCTGAATGCGTGGGCATGGCATTTGAAAGGCTGAAAAAATGCGAATGCGAAATTGGATGCCCCAAATGCATATTCTCGCCGCAGTGCGGGAATGATAATCACTACTTGGACAAGGAGAGGGGGAAGAGGCTGGCTGAAGGTGGATTGAAAGAAGAAGGGAAAAAGAGGTAATTACCAGTTCTTATTTGCCAATTGCCTTAGCCCATTTGCAGCATAAAATACCAAATGCATTCTGCTTTTTCGCAAGAACAATTATCGTTTCCTAAATTTTTCCCCGTAGTCATAATATTTGTTATTAAAAGACTGAATGTCTTTTGATTCTTTTGCAAACTTCACGACTATGCTTGGATTAGATACAAATAAATCAGGATAGGTATTTTGAACCAAATCAACTGCAGATCCATCGAACCGTGACTTTAGGTAATCCAGGGCGACCCGCACACTTTTTGCTTTGACTTTCCAATCCGGATATTCCAGCACCAATCCAGCCATGTGAGTATTGGCTAATTTCAAGCGAGATTCCAATGCAAAGGGTGTGGGAATTTGCCTTAAATTCAACTTCGACAGTTCTGCATCAATAGAATCTATTTTTGTCGGGACTGTTTTTTGAATTTGAAATACGAACATGCCAAACACCTCTGGCACAAATTGAAAGCGTATATATATATTCGTATGGTTTGCCCGCAAACTGCCACAGGATGAGTTTATTCTTGTTTTATTTATTCTAAGTTATCAGAAATGATAGCTCTGAAAGGGGATAACAGGAAGCTCCCGATAGCTATAAAAATGTTAAGTTTATTATCATAAATGATAATAAATGAGTGCAATTGATGATGTTTTAGGAAAACTGCACCCCACATTCCGGGTGCGGGAATTTGCCGCAGTGCAAGGCAAGGGCATAGCTTATGCAAGGGTGGCGCTTCACAGGCAGAAGTTGGCGGGAAGGATAGTGCAGGCAAAACAAGGCTGGTGGGCAAAGCAAGGCGTGCTCCCCCTTGAGGCTGCCTCCGCTATTTCGTATCCATGCTATGTGTCTTTCCTCTCCGCATTGGCCTTGCATGGATTGACAACGCAGTCTTCTGGCGTGGTGCAGCTTGCGGTGTGCAGGCGCGCAAGAAAATACAGCGCAATGGGCGAGGGCGTGCAGGAATACAAACTGCCAAAAGAGGCATTTGCGGGCTTTGTGGTGGATAACGGGGTGCCGATTGCGGAAGCTGAAAAGGCATTTGCAGACTGCCTCCGCCTTCCGCGCGCATGCCCTGCCGTGGTGCTCTGCGAATCGCTTCCGAAATTGGATGGGGAAAAAATAAGGCGGCATTGCAGCAAGAGGATGCTTGCAAGGCTGGCAAAAGTGGAAAAGGAAGCTGGTGCGGATGCAAGGTTAGGCGGCATTGGCTGAGCCTGCCGGGGTGAAAAAAATGCTATCAAGGGATGAGATAGTGAAATTCGGGCCGCCGGGCTTTTCTGCCGGGCAGAAGGAAAAGGACTACGTGCAGCACTGCATATTGGCGTTTTTATCGCGCGAGGGGTTTGAAGGCGAATTCAAGGGAGGGACGGCGTTGCAGAAGGCATATGGCCTGCCGCGCTATTCCGAGGATTTGGATTTTACGCTAGGGGGCGCCCCGGCCCCGAATTTCGAGGGCTTGGAAAAATTCCTGTCTTCTTCCGGGTTTGGCATGCCCGAATGCACCAGGGAGGAAAATGAAATTTCGCTTTCTGCCAAAATAAAGGTGCAGGGGCCCCTTTTCAACGGATTTGCGCGCAGCCTCTGCCACGTGAGGATGGATTTTTCCAAGAGGGAGAAGCCGCTGCTCCCATTTTCCCCCATTTTGATAACGCCGCCTTACAATGACATTATCCCCTATACTTCCAAGGTGATGGCGCCCGAGGAAATATCGGCTGAAAAAGCCAGGGCGGTAATGACAAGGGTTTCTGCACGCGACCTTTATGACTTGTACTTTCTTGCAAGGATGGGAAAATTGCCTGCGCTTTCGCTTGTGGATGCCAAGCTTGCGTATTATAAAAAAGAATTTTCATTTTCGGAATTTGAAAAATCGGTTGGGAAGCTTAAAAGCAGGTGGAAAGCGGAAATCAGGGCTTTTGCGCCACAGGAAGTGGAATATGAAACTGCCAGGGAAAAAGTGCTTGAAGCATTCGGGGAATTGAAGAAGTAGGGTATAAAAATAAAAACTGCGTTAATTTGGCAGGTAATTTCATATGGAAATAGTGAACATACCCCGCGAGCGTGTGAAAGCCCTGCGCGGGCAGGCAAACCAGACTCTGGAAATGCTCAAGGAAAGGATGAAGGTGGGCCTTGAGGTTTACGGCGAGGGGACGGTGGAAATCGAGGGCGAGCCTGTTGATGAGTTCTTTGCAAAGGACGTGATAAGGGCGATTGGAAGGGGGTTTGACCATAGGGAGGCGCTGAAGCTGCTTTCGGACGAGTATTCGCTGCATGTCATTGATTTGCGCGATTATGCCCACAAGCCTGATGCGGTTGCAAGGCTTAAGGGAAGGATAATCGGGCTTGAGGGGAAGGCAAGGCACATAATCGAGCAGGAGGCTGAAGTTGATTTGTCAATACATGGGCACACCGTGGCGATAATCGGGAGGCTGGAACTGATGAGGGTTGCTACAACCGCAATTTTCAAAATAATAGAGGGGCAGCCCCATTCGTCAGTGTATTTGTATCTGGAGAAATTGAAAAGAAAGAGGAAGCAGGAAGAGATGATTGAAAGCAAAAGCGGGAAAATGACAAAGAAATAGTTAGAGGCGGGGGGTATCAGAAAGGTAGCGGGAGGGGGAATCTGAAGGTAACGTAGGAAATGAAGGGGGAGGCGCTCCTCCCCCTGCGTTTCCTCGCGCGCGCCACTCGGAGCGTGTTAGGGTATTATATAGGAAAAACCAGCCCACCCTGAAAATATGCAATTAATTATTACTGAAAAGCCGAAAGTTGCCGAGAAGATGGCATATGCCCTTGCCGAGGGGAAGGTGGAGAAGAAGCACGGCAAGGGGCAGGTGTCATACTACTTGCTGCATAGGGGGAAAGAAGAGATAGCCGTAACCCCGGCTGTGGGGCATATCTATTCGCTTCACCAGACAAATGGCGGGCGCGATTATCCTGTTTTTGACATAGAGTGGAAGCCCGCTTATGAGGTGGAAAAAGAAGCGGACTACACCAAAGGCTACATTGAAACGATTGAGATGCTGGGAAGGAAAGCCGACGAAGTGATTGTGGCATGCGACTATGACATTGAAGGGAGCCTGATTGGGTATAATGCCCTTCGGTTTGCGTGCGGAAGGGAGGATGGCAAGAGGATGAAATTCTCCGCCCTCACTCCGAAGGACTTGACAGAGGCGTATGAGGGAAGGGAAGCGCTGGATTTGCCAAATGCAATGGCGGGAGAGGCAAGGCATATTCTGGACTGGTATTACGGCATTAATTTGTCGCGTGCCTTGATGGGCGCAATTAAGGCTGCGGGAAAATTCCAGGTGATGTCAATCGGCAGGGTGCAGGGGCCCGCGCTGAAATTGCTTGCAGACAAGGAGAGGGCGATAAAGGCATTCAGGAGCACGCCGTATTGGGAATTGACCTGCAACATTGACAAGGTGGCATTCAAGCATGAGAAGGAAAGGTTTGAAGTGAAAGCCGAGGCAGCAGTTGCGTTTGAGGCAAGCAAGCCAAAGCCGCAGATGATAGCGGCAATCAGCCGAAAGCCGTATGAGCAGAAGCCGAATCCTCCTTTTGATTTGACAAGTTTGCAGGTGGAAGCATACAGGCATTTCAAATTCCAGCCCACTGCGACTTTGCAGATGGCGCAAACTTTGTATGAGGCATCGATGATATCGTATCCGAGGACTTCCTCGCAAAAATTGCCGGCAAAACTTGGTTTGCAGAAAATAATAGCCGAGCTGGGAAAGCAGGAGCAATACGCACCTTTGGCAAATGAATTGGTGCAAAAGAAACTGTTTGTGCCATTCGAGGGGAAGAAGGAGGACCCGGCGCATCCGGCAATACACCCTACAGGGCAGAAGGGGGATTTGGGGGAGAGGGAAAGGAAACTTTACGATTTGATTGTGAAAAGGTTCCTGTCGTGCTTTGCCCCTGCGGCAAAGAGGGAAAGCCAGTCGGTAATGGCAAAATGCAATACGCAAAATTACAAAAGCGGCGGGGCAAGGACTTTGGAGAAGGGCTGGCTGGTATTCTATGAGCCTTATGCCAAATTCGAGGAAGTGACTCTGCCTAACTGGCAGGAGGGGCAGGCGGTTGAGGCAAATGACTTTAGGATGGATGAGAAGAAAACACAGCCGCCAAAGAGGCTCACGCCCGCATCCGTGATTTCGGAATTGGAAGAGGCGGATTTGGGCACAAAAGCAACACGGGCGGTGGTGGTGGACACGCTGTTCAAGAGGGGGTATTTGAAGGGAAGCTCGTCAATTGAAGTCACGGCTTTTGGGATGTCGGTAATTGACATAATGGCGAAATACTCCCCGGAAATTCTGGATGAGGAGCTGACAAGGAAAATCGAGAAGGAGATGGATGCGATTACAGAGGGGCACATCCACAAGGATGCCGTAATCAATGACGGGCGGAAAATCATCGAGCAAATTACTGGGCATTTCAAGGAAAGGGAGAAGGCAATCGGGGATGAATTGGCAATGGCGCTCATGGGCGCAAGAAGCGAAGCAAACCTTGTTGGCGCATGCCCCAAATGCGAGGGGGGGGATTTGAGGGTAATCAGGTCCAAATTCGGCAAGAATTTCGTGGGCTGCTCGAATTACCCCAAATGCACCAATACTTACCAATTGCCGCAGCTTGCCAAAATCGAGCCGCTTGGCACGAAATGCGAAAAATGCGGCACTCCGCAGGTGAAGGTAATCCGGGCAAAGCAGTCGCCATTCACCATGTGCCTTGACTTTTACTGCCCGACCAAAACAGACACAAGGCAGACATCGTCCGTAGTGATGGAATCAGAAAATGAAAAAACCGCGCAGCAAAAAACATCCGTGGCGCCGTCGGCAGCTTATTCGCCTGCTGGAAAAACGGCAATTCCACCAGCTTCGCCTTCAACTTCTTCCCCGATGCCGTCTTCATTTGCAAAGAAAACCGTGCAGGTAGGGGACATCACGCTTGTGAAAGAGCCGCCTAAAGCGAAACAGCCTCCGCAGCCATTGCAAGAGAAGCCCGCCGTTCCGACTTTGGTAACTTCGCCTAAAAAGGCGCCGAAGGCGGCGGTTTATTCCAGGAAGGCGGCGGAAGAGGAAAAGGAGATGGCCGCGCCTGCGGCTTCATTGGCTGCGGTGAAAAAGAAGGCGGCTGCGAAAAAGAAAACGCCTTCTAAAAAGCAGAAGTAAAAAGCGGATGGGCAACCGCCACCTTTAAATTAAGGTTTATGCGAATATATTTAACGTATGAGAATACGCCGAGCCCTAATCAGCGTCTTCAACAAGAATGGACTTTTGGATTTAGCGAGAGCCCTGAACAGGATGGGCGTTGAAATCATCTCGTCGGGGGGCACGGCGGCAATGCTCAAGAAAGGCGACATTCCGGTCGTGGAAGTGTCTGATTTTACGGGCGCGCCGGAAATGTTCGGGGGAAGGGTGAAAACGCTCCACCCGAAAGTGCATGGGGGAATATTGTACAGGAGGGGAAGCAAAGAAGATGAGAAGGAGGCTAAGAAGAACAAGATAGACCCTATTGACCTGGTGGTGGTAAACCTCTACCCCTTTGAGCAGACCGTGGCGGAAAAGGATGTGACGCAGGAGAAGGCAATTGAGAATATCGACATTGGGGGCCCGGCATTGATTAGGGCGGCTGCGAAGAATTGGCAGCATGTGGCGGTGGTGGTCGACCCGGAGGATTATGCCGGCTTGATACAGGACATGGAAGCGCACAGGGGGGAAGTGTCTGAGGAAAAAAGGAAGAAGCTGATGATTAAGGCGTTTGAGCGGACAAGCCACTATGACTGGGTGATAAGCAGGCATTTCGGGGGCGAGGGGCAGGAAAGGTTCCCGCACAGGATGAAGATGATTTTCGAGAGGGCATACCCTTTGCGCTATGGCGAGAATCCCGGGCAGAAAGCCGCAGCATACAGGCAGGTGGGGCACCTGTCGCTCTTTGATGCGAAAATATTTTCAGGCAAGCAGATGAGCTACAATAATTTCCTTGATGCGGATTCGGCATTGCATCTGATACGGGAATTCCATGGCAAAACAGCATGCGTGATACTGAAGCACACCAACCCGTGCGGGGGCGCGGTTGGAAGGACGCTGAAAGAGGCTTATGAGAAGGCGCATGCAGGCGACCCGCTGGCCGCATTCGGGGGGATAATCGCTTTTTCAAAGAGGGTGGATGTGGATGCAGCAAATGCTATTGGGAACAAGTTCATTGAAGTGATACTGGCGCCGGGGTATGACCCGGAGGCGCTGGAAATCCTGAAAGCAAAGCCGTCAAGGAGGATATTGGACATTACGCACTTGTTTACGCCGCTTCATGCAGGGGATGTGAATTTCCGCAACATTACAGGGGGAATGCTTTACCAGGAGGAGGATGCCGGGATATATGAATTGAAGCAGGCAAGGGCGGTAAGCAAGAGGCAGCCTACGGATTCAGAATGGCGCGACATGCATTTCGGAATGGTGATTGCAAAGCACGCCAAAAGCAATGCAGTAATCATTTGCAGGAATGAGCAGATAGTTGGAGTTGGCGCAGGGCAGATGTCGAGGATAGATGCTTGCAAGATTGCAATTTCAAAGGCACGGGAGAATAAGTTCGAATTGAAGGGGTGCGTGTCGGCATCGGATGCGTTCATGCCATTTCCGGACACTGCGGAAGAATTGGGGAAAGTTGGGGTTGCGGCAATTGTGCAGCCGGGCGGCAGCATAAAGGACGAGGAAGTGATAGCCTGCGCGGACAAATACGATATGGCAATGATTTTCACCGGGATTAGGCACTTCAAGCACTAGGGATGTTCATCCGTTAAGGTAAAGCGTCAGGCTTTCGCGGCTGTCCCCTTCCAGAGCTTGCCTTAGGATTGAGAGCGCCTCGGTGCGCTGCTCCCGGTTTTGGAAGTCAAACTGCTTGACTGTGAGTTTGGCAATCTCGGCTTTTACATACTCGGGATAGAAATCCATCGCTATGTCAAATACGTGGATGGCGCATGACACTGCGGATTTTTTCACAAATGCATTCAAGCCGTTCTGGAGGTTCCGGACCTGTTCAGATTCGGATGCGCTGACGTCATCTAGCAATTTTTGGATTTTTTTGCTTATGTTTTCAGATTCGACGAGGAATTTCTTCTTGGTTTGCTCAATTTCCTCCGGGATTGTCCTGGTGAGCTTTTTTCGGATAAACCCAAACGCCCCGATTAAGGCAGTAGTTGCAAATGCAGAAGCTGCAATTCTCCACACTACTGGAAACTTCGACATGTATTCCCAAATGACCGAGACTGAGCCGATGATGAATGTGATGGATGCGCTGATTTGCCCGATAAGCGACGCAGGGGAAAGCTTGCTTTTTTTCTTGGCAAGGTCGTCCATTGTGCGATGGTAAGCGTCTTTTGCTATTTCGTATTCCGCTTCGTGGCTTTTGCCAATTAGTGCCATCCTGCCAGGTGACCGAGCCCTTATTGCCTCGAGGCTTTGGAACAATCTTTCCTTTTCAGCCATTGTCCCCATCAGCTCTTTCTGCACCACGCTGTAGGCCTGCTCAAGATAGCGGCGGGAATGGGGAGCTTGCCCGTCTTTGCATATGGAATAAAAGCTGTCGATTTCTTTCCTTGCGTCATTCTGCCTGTTTTCTGGCGCTAGGACGATTTGGGCCAATTTCACCGCAAGCTCCCTTGGGGCAACTCGGGGATAGAAGTCGGTTTTCTTGGGTGCTGAAACAGCAGTAGTCGGAGATTGGGCGTTCACAGGAATCACCTCCACACATTTAACATAAAAATATAACAAAAATAGTATATAAAGCTGCCGCCTGTAATGCAGGCATGGCACAAGAAAAAACCGCGCTGTTTTTGGGGAGGTTCCAGCCCCCGCACCGAGGGCATGAGAAGGCGATGGGATGGATGCTGAAAAGGCATGCCAAATTGCGCGTTGCAATCGGCTCGTCAAACAGGAAAAGGGAGGCGGAAAATCCGTTTTCTGCAAAAGAGAGGGCGGTGCTGCTGAAAAAAATAATCGCGTCGCATGTTGGATGGAAGGGGAGGGTTTCCTTTTCGTTGGTGCCTGATTTTGAATTGCATGGGAAATGGGTGGAAGCAATGCTGGCAAAATTCCCGGCAGGAAAATTCGAATTTTACACCAACAACGAATTAGTGCGGAAACTGTTTGCTGCAAAGGGGTTTGTTGTGCATCCGAATCCGCAATTCAGGCGGATGGAAATGGAAGGGAGGAAAATTAGGGATTTGGCAAGGAATGGAAAGGATATTTCCGCAAGGCTTCCGAAGGCGATTCAAAAACAGGCAAAGGGCCTTGCGGCGATTATTTCTCAATGACTACCTGCGCCCAGGGCCCGGCAGCCGCCTTCAACGCCGTAAGGAGCGCTGCGGTTTTTTGCTTGTCGGCATTTTTCGAAATGACCGCCTTGGTTTGGCCGCCGTCTGCCTCTATCCTGACCGGTATTGCAAAAAGCTCGGATAGCGCCCTCACTTTTTCCGCAGGCTCGCGGACCATGTCAAGAAGCTGGATGGAGTATTGCACGTCCTGGCCTGCGAACGGGTGGTTGAAATCGAGCATCACCCTGCCGGATGACACGGATTTGACAGAAGCCGGGATGCCCTCCACCATCACCATGAGGCCCGGCTGTGGCTTAACTCCCCCGTTTAGGAATTCCGTTTCCGGCATGACACGCACAAGGTCAGAAAAGCGCGGGCCGAAAGCCTTGCCAAACGGGATTTTGAATTCGCCGGACTGCCCCACATTCAATGTCAGAAGAGCCTCCTCAATGCCCGGAAGCATGGAGCCTTTCCCGAAAACCGCAAGCTTGGGGCCGTAAACCGATGCCGTTGACCAGATGCCCCCTTTTCGCGCGGTTTCCTCATCGGTTGATTCGAACATCGAGCCGTCAGTGGCAAGCCTGCCGGTGTACTGGATGCGGACAAGGTCCCCGCTTTTCAAATCCATGGCGCTTTTTGGAAGGGGATGTTTTTAAAGGTGGGCGGGAATAGTTTAGCGCGATATAATCCGCTAGTGGTATCAATGGCATTCGGGATAAATCTTTCAAAAAACGACTGGCTTAAGCTGGTTGCCATAGTGGTGGTGCTTGCATTCGTATTTGAAGGATTTGCGATAAATTCACAGAACAGCGCGGCAAATGGAGCAGGCGGAACTGGCTCCAGCGACCTTGACAATTTTGTGGGCGATGCTTCGGGCAACGCCACAATCCTTTCCTGGGACCCGGGCCTCGTAGTGTCCGGAGGCGAGGGGACTGCGGATGAAATTGCGCTTATGAAAAAGGAGGGGCTTGTGGCATATGCCACGGAAAGCGCGGACGGCACGGTGCTGTCGCTTTCCGGCAAGTCGGCATTTGCAGATACGGCAAGAAGGCTGCTTTCTGCCAACGCAACCGTCTTTGGGTATGCCAGCGTGTCTTTGGACAACGTGCGGGTGATTGGGAACGGCATAGCGCGCAACGTGTCTTCCGAGACTTTCAGGTTCAGGCTCTCGCCCGTATTCGATGCAGGGGACAGCTTCCCGGTAAAATTCCAGGCACAAGTGACAAATGGCAGGATGGTGGCAGTGGGCAGCCTGCAGCTTTCTGCGCCAGAGCCTGAGGCAACTGTAGTAGAGCCGGTTTCGCTTTCGATTAAGGGCGAAACATTTGTTGCGGCCGTCCCGTGGGAAAGGAGGAACGAATTCAGCGCATCAACTTTCAATGCCGCCCTGGGCGCAGGGTACAATGCAACTTACAAAAAACGCTCGGCGGTGCTGTTTGACCCCGCACTGACTGCGGAAGGGTCTGGCAGGCTTGCCGGCGCGCTGCCAACATATGCGATTTCGCTGCAGGGAGGCAGCATGGCGGTGGTGTCAAGCTTCACGGACAGGGAAAAAATAATCCAGGACATGGGCAAATTGGGGCTTTCCCCGCTATTCCAGGATTCTGCAGTGGAAATTTCCGTTTTCAATGCCAGCAACCGGACACTTGGCGATGTTTCTGAAAAACTCTCATTGATTCTTGGCGAAAACTTCTCCATGGCAAAGACTTACCAGATCGAGGCCGTGCTGCCCAACATCGTTATGGCGGAAAGCGGCAACTACAGCCTGTCCTCAACAAAGCTCACTTTGACAAGCAATTCTGCGCCAACTAACGGGAGCCTGGTGGCCATCAGATTCACGCGCCTTGGAAGGTCGATAATCGGAATAGAGAGGGCGCAGCTTGTTTCGCTTGCGGACATGATAGTGCCGGAGATAAATGACACGGCCGCGGATATGGTTGTTCCGGTGGAAAATGGCACGGCTTCAAACGGTTCCCGCGCCGGCATGGTTGTCCCGGTGGAGAATGCAAACGGTTCCATCCCCTTCGAATCGGCATCGAATGCCATCGGCGGCTGAATAAGCTTATAAATTTGTTTCGGTGAATGGATTTCACTCTTTTGTATTGGAGGTTTTTTTATGGGAGACAAGAGGCCATTTGATGTATTGAACTCGTCGCTCAACAACACCGTTGTTGTCGGGCTGAAGGGCGGCATCGAGATGCGCGGCCTGATGGTGTCGTACGATGTGCACATGAACATCGTGCTTGAGAAGGCGGAACAGCTCAAGGACGGGGAAGTCAAGCGCGGTATTGGGACGGTATTGCTTCGCGGGGACTCCGTCGTCTATATTTCGCCATCCTAGAAACGATAGGTTTTTTGTTTTTTTTAATTTCTCTTTTCTTTTTCCGAGGTTTTTCTTTTCTCTTTGTGCGAGCAAAGAGAAAAGAAAAAGCTCATGGGCACATGGCGCAACGGTAGCGCGCCTGCATGGCATGCAGGAGGCTGGGGGTTCGAATCCCCCTGTGTCCAAAGAAGAAACGCGGAGGGGGAGCGCCCCCTCCCCATTTCTCTCTACTTTTCTGACCCACCCCCCCGCTACCTTCCTGATTCCCATTCCCACTTGTTTTCCTCTACTTTTCGGACCCCCCCTATTGTGGAGGCAGCCCAAATCTCAGGAAAGCCGCCAGCCCGCCCCGGCCGCGAATTTTCCAGCCGTTTTAACTTCGGAAAAATCAAGAGTTACCTGCATCCCCTTCTTTTCCTCGTTCTCAAAGCCGCCCTTGGCGCACAGAAGCGAAACTGGCAAAAGATGCCGCACTGAGGCAACTGGCCCGATTTGCAGGATTATTTTGAAGGCGCTTTGAATCAGGCGCCTTGCAAGATAGGCGAAATCGGATAGTTTTGCCTTCGGAACCAGACCTTCCTTCAGGTCTTTTCGGTAATCCGCAAGCGAATCCAGAGCATATGAGCCGGAGGAAAGGTTGCCCCAGAAAACTGATGACCCCCCTGTTTTTGAAATTTCGGATATGATTGCGGAAAGGCAGAGGGCCTGCGCTTCCCGTGCAAGAATGTGCGCGCGGAAGGTCGGTGCATTGAGCGTCAGCTTTTCTATGCGGTTGTATTCGGCTATCAGAGCACCTGATACCCCGGGCAGGTCAAACCCTTTTTTCCCGGCCTCGATTTCAGCATCATCGCGCGCGTTTTTGAGGCAGAATGACATCGTGAGGTTGGATGGGAAAGACGAGCCCGCGCCCAGCGCCAGCTTGTCCATCACTGCGGCGACGTAGAGGTATTTATATTCCTTGTACGAGAGTGAGCTGATGCCGTGGCTGCGCGCGAAAGTTGCCACCATCGCATCACTGGAATCTTTCGACTGCGCCAGATTGGGGAGTGATTTCATTCGGTAAATTGCCATATGTCCCCCATTTGGCAATTGGATGTTATAAATAATATAGTTTCATAAAAAGAAAAAGCCGCAGTCAGCTTGGCGGCAGCCCAAATCTCAGGAAAGCCGCCAAGCCTCCCAAGCCCGCCAGTTCCCCCCCGCCGTCCGACTCGTGGGAGAAAATCATTATCGGGATGCGGTTTTTATCCGCCAATTCTATTATTTGTTCGACATCTTTTCGGGTTCTGAGCAATTCATCCAACACCAGCACTTTTTCCGCGGCAGTAATTTCAACCGCCTGCTTCACCGCCTTCAGGCCATAGCACACCTTATCAGACCCTTTGGCTATTTTCTCCTTGAATTTTTCCATTTCCTGCATTTCCTGAGCAACCCGCTCGTCGGAGGCGACGCGCTGCACAACCCCCTTTTTCATCAATTCGTTCACTCCGCTCCTTTCGGCATAGGTGCAGGATTCCATCACGAAACGCGAGGAGAGGGCGGATGACTTCTCTTTTGCGAATTTGGCGAAATTGTCTTTTGTGAATCCGGGGCCGGCTACGATTATTTTCCCATCAGGCAGAAGGGAGAGGCGCGAGAGAAGCTCTCCGAAGTAGCCTTTTTCAGACTCCACTTGCTTTTTCGCAGTATCCCTTTTCGAGCCGTGCGATTCCAAATCCCAGTCATAGCTTACGCCAAATCCGCGCACGGATGCGAATTGCGCCTGCTGCTCATCCAAAACTAGGATGAACAGGCGCGGGCGCTTTGTCTCGGATATTGCCTGCTTCAAACGGTCAAGGTGGTGCTGCTTCCAGTCCTTGTAAATGGTTATTGGGAAGTTAGGCTCTACATCTATCGTATGATATGAGCCAACCTGCACGAATTCTTCGGGCGTGCCGGATAATATTTTTCCTGTTACGCGCAATTTATTGGAGCTTCGGGCGAATTCTATTTTCTCGGCATAAAGAGTAAGGTGGATTTTCTTTTTCTCCGCAGTGGCTGCCTCGGATGCCTTGAAAGTGCGGAAAGACACGCCTTCCACCTTGTCTCCGATAGAGAGCACCCGCTCAAGGTGCCACAAATCCTCTAGGTTTTCAGGGACAAGGCGGATGAACCCCTCTTCCCTGCTTTGCTTTGTGATTTTCATTCAATAAACACCGGAATATGCGGGTTGGCCCCGGAATCCGAATCGCACCCATTCACTGCGGATTCGGCTTGCGCCTTGCCCCGAAGTTCGGTTTTTCATACACCATTATAAACGGCAATTTTCAATATTAACCTATGGCTTCAATGTCGGGCATGCTGATAATATTCGGGCTTTTCGTATTGGGAGTGTGCGGCGCGATTTACTATGGCATGCTGGAGCAGTTTGTCAGCCCGTACAAGGTTGGGTTTGGGGCGCTATTCGGGGTGATGCTTGCATCCGTTGCCGTGATTGGAGTGTTTTTCCTTGCCCTTGGCGTGCTTTACAGGCAGTGGGAATAGCAAACAGGATTTGGATATTAGATGTGATAGCTTATGCCCTTGGTGGGCAGAAGCAAAGGAAAGAAAAATGACATGATGGGATATGAAAAGTATTGCGAACTGGATGCGAATAAAAAATTGATGTGATGTTTTATGCCACGAATTGCGATAATTGACAGGGAAGTGTGCATCAAGGAAAAATGCGGCTATGTCTGCATGAAGGTGTGCCCGGGTGTGCTCATGGGCGACGATACGGTGACGGTGGACAAGGACGGCTTCCCGGTAATTTCTGAAGTGCTTTGCACGGGGTGCGGGATTTGCCCGAAAAAGTGCCCGGTTGACTGCATCACCATCATCAATCTGGCAGAGGAGAACGGCGTGCCTGTTTTCCAGTTTGGCGTGAATGAATTCAGGCAGTACGGCATGCCCCTGCCCCAGAAAGGCGTGACAGGATTCATTGGAAAAAACGGCATAGGAAAGAGCACTGTGCTCAAGATGCTCACCGGGCAGCTTGTGCCGAATTTCGGGAAATACGAAAGGAAATGGGAAATGGATGAGGCAATTGGGAAGATGGACATTGTGCAGGCGCAATATTTCAAGGAATTGTCAGGGAAGAAACTGAAGGTGGCATTCAAGCCGCAGAATGTTGACAGAATTCCGTCCGCATTCTCAGGAAGGGTGCGCGACTTGCTTGCAAAGGCGGACGAGAGGAAGAAAATGGACGAGGCAGTCCTGCTTTTTGACCTAAGCGAGGCGCTTGACAAGGATGTGGCGGAAGTGTCCGGCGGGGAACTTCAGAGGGCGGCTATTGCGGCGGCATATTGCCGGGATGCGGACGTGTACTATTTTGACGAGCCCGCAAGCTACCTTGACATCGAGCAGAGGCTGAAAGTTGGCAGGGCGCTGAAATCGCTTGCAGAGGAGAAGAAAGTTATTGTGGTGGAGCATGATTTGGCGCTGTTCGACTATCTTTCGGATTATGTGTATGTGTTTTACGGGCAGGAGAATGCTTATGGAATTGCGTCGGGATTGAAAAATACAAGAGCAGGAGTGAATGAGTACCTTGCAGGGTTTTTGAAAGCCGAAAATGTGCGCTTCCGTGATACCGAGATAAAATTCGCGGACATGGGCGCTGCGGGGGAGAGGAAGGCGGATGTGAAATTCACCTATCCGGCAATGTCAAAATCCTACCTTGGGTTCAAATTCAACTGCGAAGAGGGGAAGGTGAGGAAGGGGGAAGTTGTGGGCATAATAGGCCCCAATGCGGTGGGGAAAACGATATTTGTGAAATTGCTAGCAGGGGCGGAAAAGGCGGACAGCGGGGAAATAACGATGGGCAAACTGAAGGTGTCCTATAAGCCGCAATATGTCAAAGCGCCCCCGGAATTGACAGTTAGGCAATTGTATGAGGGGCTGAAATTGAATGCGATGTTTTTCGAGGAGGCAAGCCGGAAATTGAATGTTGTATCGCTTATGGAAAAGAGGCTCGACCAATTGTCGGGCGGGGAATTGCAGAGGGCTGCGATTGTGCTTGCCCTTGCCCAGGATGCGGACATATACCTGCTTGACGAGCCGTCGGCTTATTTGGATGTGGAGCAAAGGCTGCATCTGGCTTCGCTTGTGCAGAGGCTGATTGGGGGCTCGGACAAGGCGGCATTCGTAGTCGACCATGATTTGGTGCTGGTGGATGAAATCTCATCTAGGACAATGGTGTTTGACAAGCCGAAAAATGGGGAGGGATTTGCGCACGCGCCGGCAAGCAAGAGGGATGGATTGAACAAGTTCCTTGCCAAGATGGATGTGACTTTGAGGCGCGACCCGGAAAGCGGGAGGCCGAGGATAAACAAGCCCGATTCGGCTTTGGACAGGGAACAAAAAGCGGCGGGGCAGTACTATTACTACAAGGCGGAATAGGGCAAGAAAGAAAGAGAAAATTAAGCTAAAAAAAGGAAAAAAATTAAGAGAAAAAAAGAAAAAATCAGAAGTCCAGCTTTTTGCGGAACTTCTTGATTATGTCTGCGGCATCCTTCTGCCCCCCGAAGCCGAAGGCAAGGCCGAATGCAAGGGCAACGCCCCAGAACACCCCCTCAAGCAGCTTGCTCACCACAAGGTTCAGGAAAGAGGTGTCGATGCCGATGTTCTGCAGGCCTGTAACCGCGCCGACGAAAATAATTGCCAGCTTGGAGATGTTGGCAAGGGTTTTCTGCATCGGGAATTTGTTGAATTCCAGGATTACCTCGCGCACCCATTCACCGAGCACCGCGGCGCCAAGCACCAGCAGGATTACCTTGAATAGGTTCGGCACCTCAAGCAATGTAAGGCGGATAAGGAGCGTGACCTCGTCCAGGTGAAGGATGTTAAGGGCGGCAAGCAGGAAGAGGAGGATAAATGTCCAGCGAAGGAGGCGGACTAGCATGTGGCTTATGTTTATGCCGCCCAACGCGTCCTCAACCTTGAATTTCTTGAATACGTCCTCAAGGCGTATGCGGTCGAACGCTTTCCTGACCGCATCGCTTATGATGCCGGATATGATGTAGCCGAAGAACATTACAAGTACTGCAACCACGATATTTGGCAACGACTCCACAAACCTGCCGAAAGCAATCAGGAGGCTTGCCTGAAGCACAGAACCCAATTCCATAAAGGCATCCAACGCCATACTAAATCACCACTAGATGAACGGTTGGGCGCAATATAAACGTTTCCCCCGCCTTCGTCAGGAAACGAAAGCGCTCCGGAATGCTTTTTAAGCACTATGGAGATTTAGGCAAAAGATGGCGACCTGCGTCGAGGTTATTACCTCGCCGGACTGCATCCGCTCTTCGAAAGCTTTACGGATAGTGAGGGAAGCGGCCTCAAAAATGGAAGGGATACTGCTTTACGAAGTAAACCTGGTTTCCGAAGCAGGGCGGCAGTATGCGCAAAACCTGCAGGTGAAAGCGACGCCGGCCCTTGTTGTGAACGGGAAAGTGGCATACGAGGGGGTGCCGAAAAAAGAGAGGATGGCTGAAATAATCGCAGCCAGTTTGGGTGCCTGAAAAAATCGCCCCAAGCTCATGCGCTTATAGCATCGAAATCTATCATCTTTTCCTTCCTTGTTTTTTCATCCCTGCACAAAAGCACTATGCGGCTTGGGATGTGCTCGTCTGCCGCAATGTAGCCGGACAAATCCGCAAGCTTCTTGGCAAATTCCCGGATTTCCTCAATTGTCAGCATATCCCCCAATTGAAGCCCGCGCCCGGCATTCCGTGCAAACCCCACGAAAACCATGGATTTTACCTCGACGTAGTGCGGCTTGCCCCTTTTGATTAATTGGGCGTAGCCGTCTGGATTGAAATCATTGAGGTTGTGGGAAAGCGTCATCCGAAGCACAGTGCGCGTCTTTTCGCCTGCGGCTGCCAGATAATCCAAAGACTGCAGATAATTTTTCCACAGCATTTTTGCCGCCGCATCGGTCTGTTGCGTTACATGCGCATATGATTTTTCATCCGGCGCAACCATCGAAATGTAGAGCTGTGTGGGCAGAACAGTCAATGCTTCCAGGGCTTTTGGCAGGGTGCCGTTTGTCACTAGAAATGTGGACATTTTCCTTTTATGGAATTCCGAAAGCAGTTCGGACATTTTCGGATACATGGTTGGTTCGCCGATGAGGGAGAGGGCGACGTGCTTTGGCTGCATTGCATCCAATGCCCTCTGCTTCAGGGCTTTGGGATTTCCCTTGTAGCCGGACATTATCCGTTTTTGCTCCAAAATCATGCCATCTGCAATGCTTTTTGCGTCTTCCCACTGGAAAGCAGGAGGCATTTGCAGCCAGCCTGTTTTTGTTTCAGGAATCAGGCGCCAGCAGAAGCGGCAGGACAGGTTGCAGAATTGCAGCACAGGAGAGCATTGGAGGCACTGGTGGGAAGACAGGCCGTAAAATCGGTTTTTGTAGCAGCTTTCTTTCCCCAATAATGCGTCATGGGAGTATTTGCAGATTTTCACTGCCGAATGCTTCCCCACCTGGTGGTAGCCCTGCTTTGCAATCCTGCCCTCGAAAGTGGTAAGGTCGATTGACGCTTTCCTGCCTTTGCGCATGGATGGAATTTTAAACTGCAAAGAAGTTAAACCCCTTTGGTATTTTCATGGCAGTAGAGTTAATTTGGGATGCAAAAAAGAAAATAGCCAAGGCAATGCAGCCTGAATCGGTCAGCTCGCTTTCATCCGGATTTTACGGCGTGATGCACAAAGGCATTATCACCCTCTTTCCTGAGGAAATAATGTATCTAATGGACATACGCAATGCCAAATGCACCGACGCAGCCAATAATACATACACTTTCAACGATGTGGCTGGGGCATTCGATGGCAAGAAGCTGATTGCGCGCTACATCACTTACAAGGACTGGAGGGACAGGGGGCTGATTGCCCGCCCATCCGAGGAAGTGTGCCAGAAATACGGGCGGAATCCGATTAAGGCTTACCCGCAGGGGAAATTCGAGAAGCCCGGGTTTGCGATGCAGGCAAGGTTTTACGAGGATGACTTGGTTGCTATAATTGACGACGATGCGCCGGCAAAGGAATTGTATGAGCGATGGTGGTTCGGGCAGTTTGCAAGCTATAAGGCGGAACAAAGGGGGAAATTGGGCAAATTGGATGTGTTCGAAACCCTCTTTTTGATGAAGCACTGCGGTTTGAAAGTCGTGAATGCGGATGGCAAGAAAGTGATGAAGGCCGCATGCGAGAGGCACCCTGATTTCAAGGCATTGTATGAGGTGTATGAGGATTGGAGGATGCAGGGGTTTGTGCTGAAAACCGGGTTCAAGTTTGGCACGCATTTTAGGCTTTATTTCCCCGGCGCTGTGCCTGGTAGGGGGCAGGGGGAATGGATGCATTCAAAACATGTAATACACGTGTTTCCCCGCGAAAGCCGCTTGCTCATTTCGGAATGGGCTAGGGCGATAAGAGTGGCGCATTCCGTGCGCAAAACATTCCTTTTGGCAATTCCGGGCCAGACAAAAAAAATACAGGAGAAGAATTCCAAATCAAAAAGCCTGAATACCACGCTTGACTTTCTGCTTTATCACCGCAAGGGTACAGATATTGAGAAGCCGAAAAACGGGCTGCCCCGCTTCCTGATGCTTTCGCTTTCAGAAGAGGAATATTTGTCAGGGGCGGAAATGGCGGATGCGATTGAGGAGTGCAAAAGAATCGGGCTGGAACTGATTATTGCGATTGCGGACAGGGAAACGTCGGTCACATATTATGCGATAAAAAGAGTGGAGCTTCCAGGTTCGGATTATGAATATTATGAGATTGAATGGATGCAGCCGTAAAAGGGTAGATGGATGTCGTTTGAACTGAGAGGAAATGAAAAAATACTTGCAGACGTACCTGCAAATTTATTCAGGGTAATTGAAAGTGTTGGAGGCAATTTGAAAATAACAAATCTGAGGTTATTTTTTCAGCCGCATATTTTAAATATTCAGAGCCATCCAGAAGAAATTCCGATTGACAAAATAACAGGAGTGGAAAAAATAAACTCTCTTTGGATAGTTCCGAATGGTATGTTGATAAAATTGAAAGGAGGCGAAAAGCGCCATTTTGTTGTCTGGGGAAGGGACAACCTGATTAAAATCATCAATGAAAACAAAACCATCGGGGGGATGAGTAAGCGTTAGAGAAGGGGGTCTCCCCCTTCTCTTCGGTGGATGCAGCCTTGAAAAAATATTTCTTTCAAAACTGCGGGCATCCCTAATTAAATTCTCGCTGAGTAATATGGTGGATGAATGGAGAGCAAAAGAAGAAGCTGAAGTTCCTTATTGTGTCAATTGACGCCCTGCTTGGCGATTTGGGATGGGCGATTAAGAAGGAGGGGCATGAGGTAAAATTCTTCATTGAGAATGCCGAGCAGCGCGACGTATGCGACGGGTTTTTGGACAAATGCAAGGACTGGAAAGCCGAGATTGCGTGGGCGGATGTCGTTGTTTTTGATGACTATGGATTTGGGGCGGAAGCCGAGAAATTGCGCAAGGAAGGCAAGCTCGTGGTGGGCGGCAGCATTTATGCAGACAGGCTTGAGCTTGACAGGGAATTCGGGCAGGCCGAGCTTGTGGCTGCCGGAGTTTCCACCATACCAAGGTGGAATTACAGGAATTTTGATGATGCTATTGATTTCATCAGGAAAAACCCGGACAGGTATGTGATTAAGCCAAGCGGAATGGCGCAGAACGACAAGGAGCTGCTGTTTGTTGGATATGAGGAGGACGGCAAGGACATATTGGAGATGCTTGCAAGGTATAAGAAAAACTTCAGGGAAAAGATAAAGGAATTCCAGATACAGAAATACATTTCCGGCGTGGAAGTTGCGGTCGGGGCTTTTTTCAACGGGGAGGATTTCATCTACCCGATAAACATCAATTTTGAGCACAAGAGGATGTTTCCGGGCGAATTGGGGCCAAGCACCGGGGAAATGGGCACATCGATGTTCCATTCTTCCAAAAGCCCCATATTTGACGCAACGCTTGGGAAAATGAAGGAAAGGCTGGCAAAATCAGGCTACGTCGGCTACATTGACATAAACTGCATTGTGAATTCGCGCGGAATATACCCCCTTGAATTCACAAGCAGATTCGGCTATCCGCATATAAGCATTATGATGGAGGGCGTGCTTTCGGAGTGGGGCGCGTTCCTTTATGGGATTGCGAAGAAGGAAAAGCCGGAATTCAAGACAAAACACGCGTTTGAACTTGGAGTGGTGGTTGCTGTGCCCCCCTTCCCGTTCCATGACCCTGCGGCATTTGCAAGGTTTTCCGAGGGCATGTCGATTATTTTCAAGAAGCCGAATTATGAGGGAATACACCTTGGGGATGTGAAAGTTGACGATGAGGACTGGAGGCTTGCCGGAAACAGCGGCTACGCCCTTGTCGTGACTGGCTCGGGCACATCGATGGACGAGGCGCGCAGGATGGCATTCAACAGGATAAAAAATATTATTATTCCGAATATGTTTTATCGGACGGACATTGGAAATCGGTGGAATGACGACTGCGACAAATTGATTACTTGGGAGTATATTTAGGGTATCTAAGGCATTGCCAGCTTGCCGAACAATTGTCAATCCTATTTTAAACATCAATCACATACCTAATACGGGTGGTGGAAATGAAAATATTGCTTTTCTCCATATTGGCAGTCGGAATGCTTTTGCTTGCCGGCTGCACGCAGAAAGCGCCGAACATTCCGGATGAAACGAAAAACGCCACTAAAAATGACAGCTCCGGAAGCAAGTTTGCCAAGGAAGGAGAATTCTGCGGCGGAATTGCCGCTTTCCAATGCGCGAAAGGGCTTGAATGCAAATATGACGGAAGCTACCCGGATGCTGGAGGGAAGTGCGTGAAAATAGGCACACAGATGGCAAACCCCGCATCTGTCAACTGCGTGAAAATGGGGGGCACGCTGCGCATTGTGAAGGAGGAAGGCAAGGTATACGGCATGTGCACGCTTGCCAATGGCACGGAATGCGAAGAGTGGGATTTCTTCAGGACAGGGAAATGCATTATGACATTGGAGAAGGCGGATGCTTACAATGCCGCGCAGCAGTATGCAAAATTGACGCCCACCTACAAATATGACGGAAGCGGCCTTGCAAGCGTAAAGAATGAAACGCTCGGGGGCGGCAAATACAGATTTACTTTCTCATATGAGAGCAGCCATGGAGGCTATGGGGACAGGACGGGCATGATTGTGACGCAGGCGATCACCCCCCACACCCTTGTGATTGGGATAGAAGGGAACAGGGTTATGTCTGCAACTGCAGATGGCACAAATGACGAGATGGCCGCACTCTCGCCGCCGGATGGAGGGCGCACCATGCCAATGACTCAGCAGCTTTGCGAAAATGGCGGGGGAAGGTGGAACGAATGCGCCTCGGCGTGCAGGAACGACCCGGATGCGGAAGTGTGCACATTGCAGTGCGTGCAGGTGTGCGAATGCAACATATTTTCCCTCTCGCCCGGGCTGACTTGCCCGAATGGATGGGCATGCAAGGGCGAGAACCCGTCAATCAGCAACCAACTGGGCCAATGCGCTCCTGCTGAAAATGCATAGCCTTCTAATTTTACCTCAGGCAAGCGCTTCCTTTAGCGCCTTCATTATGCTTGGCGAGGCAAGGTATAGGGGCACGCGGGAATCAACGTCATCGGAAATTGTGTCAAGCAAAGAGGCATCAGAGCCGTTCCAGCTTTCCCCCCCTGCCTGCTCCCATATGAAAGACATGGGCTGCGCCTCGTAGAAAAGGCGCAATTTTCCGCTTGGATTCTTTTTGCTTGAGGGATAGGAAAACATGCCGCCCAGGTGCAAAATTTGCGAGAAATCGCCGACAAATGCGCCGCAGTAGCGCGTTTTCAGCTTGTGTACCCTGTAGAGGTCTTTGGCGAATTTGAGGAATTTCGCATCCCAGTCAAGGGGGTCTCCGCCTATGCCGAATACGCCGCCTGTTTCCGGAATGCGCATGCGCTGATGGAGCATCAAAAATTTCGCATTCCCTTCCGAGTCATAGTGCTTGACGAATTCGTGCGTGCCTTTGCCAGTGGAATAAACCAGGGTGTTGACCGGCCCGTAGAGTTTGTAGAGGGCGGCAACCAGCTTTCTTCCGGTTTGGGGGAGGTCTTGGCGGTAAACTCCGAGAATACTGCCAAATGGATTGTTGGAAGTAATGTTGGAGGAGCCATCCAACGGGTCGAGGGTGATTACAAACGGGGCGTGCTCGTTGTAAACCAAGGGGGTGGCAAGTTCTTCAGAATATATCTTGCGCACTAGGCCGGTCTGGATAAGATTGTCGCACAAATAGCCGTTTGTGAATTCGTCCAATTTTGCCACGGCTTCGCCGTATTTGTTGGGGTCGTTTTTTATGCCGGAAAGGTATTTCGGGAATTGTGTTTGCATATTCAGCGAAACAAGTGCGAATGACTCGATTAGCCTTGCCAAATCGTCCGGGGCGGAATGCAAATGCTGTGTGAGGGTGGTTTCGGAGAGTGCCATATTCATTGATTGGTGGGCAAGCAATAAAAATTAATCATGCCAAATAGGGCAGTAGAGGGAAAATATGGCTTGGGAAGAATGCATTTAGGGTGGGAAAATGGCTTGGGAAGAATGCGAAACGTGCAAGGGAAGCCTGGCAAAAATAGGCTCGCGTGGCATGGTGGATGGAGCGGGTTTGACGCACTTTTTCTGCCCGGAATGCTACAAAAAGGCATTGTCGGACGAATTTGGAGAGGGCAAGATAATAGAGAGGGAGAAGACGGATTTGGGCTGATTTTAGGTCCTTTTTAATTCAACCCGGATTTTTTATTTTTTCAGGCTGGCAGGTAGATTTTTAATCAGTGATAACTAGAATAAAATCATGAAGAATAAGCACGCAGTTGCGAAACTCGGATATCCCACAAACAGAAGCATAAGGAAAAAGCCGCTTGTGGATGGCCTTGTTTCTGTTAAGGATGGCAATGTCACCCTTTTTGAAAAGCTTCGGGACGTGGTGGCTAAATGCCCGGAAAAATATTCTGAAGCCACAATTGGCCGGGTAAATGCCATGATACGCCTTGAGCACACGCCTGACAGGGCATACGAGCTTGCGAAGGAATTTTCTGATTTTGAGCTGTTCAGGGAAATCCATAAAGAGTGGGCTGGCAAGGCGCCCAATAGGCTGGAAAATGATTTCACAAGGGGCGGAAGCGATTTTGTCTTCGCATACATGGCTTGGGTGAGAAGGCAGGATGAGGGCTGCAGGAAGGAGTTGTGGAACAGGATGTTTTCCAAGAACGCGCATTGGGAGACAACAAATGGCAGGGAATCCAGAACTGGGGAATTTACGGGGAAGGCAATTACCCCGACTGCGGATGATAGGGAAACGCTGAGAAGGGAGATGTTCCCGGGAAAAATGAAATATACGGAATTGAAAACTTTGGAGGATTGGAAGGCGAGGAGGGACGAGCATCCTGAATGGGTTGGGAAAACAGTTGGGGAAATGTATAACTTGGGTGGAAAGGTCCCGAGTTTCATAACGAGCTTTTACCTATGGGTGAGAAAGCAGCCTGAAGATGAGAGGGTGATGCTGAAAAGGGCTATGTTCTCCAGAAAGTATCCCCAACCTAAGACTATTGAGGATTGGAAAACTGAAAGGGACAGGCATCCGGAATGGGTTGGGAAAACAACAGGGGAAATGGATAAGATGGGTGGAAAAGCCCATAGTTTCCGGGTGATATTTTACGAATGGGTGAGAAAGCAGCCTGAAGCTGAAAGGAAGAAGCTCAGAAGGGAGATGTTCCCGGTGAAAGAAATATCGACGATTCCAAAGAAAGAAAAGTTGAATGCGCCAATAAATATCAGCGAGTGGGTAAAAGCGGATAATGGAAAATCAAAGTATTCCGGATTGAAAGCGATAGAGGACTGGAAAGCTGAAAGGGACAGGCATCCGGAATGGGTTGGGAAAACAGTTGGGGAAATGCAGAACTTGGGTGGAAAGGCTGGCGGTTTCGTATCGGGCTTTTACCAATGGGTCAACAAACAGCCTGAAGCTGAAAGGAAGAAGCTCAGAGGGGAGATGTTCCCGGTGAAAGAAAGATCGACGGCGAGGGTAAAAGCGGATAAGAGAAAATCAAAATATTCCGGATTGAATACGATAGAGGACTGGAAAACTGAAAGGGACAGGCATCCGGAATGGGTGGGAAAGGGATGTTTGGAATTACAGAACTTGGGTGGAAAAGCCCATAGTTTCCGGATGATATTTTACGAATGGGTGAGAAAGCAGCCTGAAGCTGAGAGGAAGAAGCTGAGGAGGGGGATGTTTCCGAGGAAATCCAGCTCAACCAAATATTCGGGACTGAAAACCTTTGAGGATTGGAAAGCCGAAAGAGACAGGCATCCGGAATGGGTTGGGAAAAGTGCAACGAAAATGAAGATTGGTGGAAACGTCAAGGGTTTCCCAGAAAGATATTATCACTGGGTCAACAAACAGCCTGAAGCTGAGAGGAAGAAGCTGAGGAGGGGGATGTTTCCAACCAAATTCAAATATACAGAACTTAAAACTATTAATGAATGGGTAGCTGAGAGGAATAAGCATCCCGAATGGGTGGAAAAAACAGTTGGGGAAATGAGGAACTTGGGTGGAAAAGCCCATAGTTTCCGGGTGATATTTTACGAATGGGTGAGAAAGCAGCCTGAAGCTGAAAGGAAAAAACTGAGAAGGGAGATGTTTCCATATAAAAGAATCAGATATGTGAGTTTGAAAACCCTTGATGACTGGAAGGCAGAAAAGAATAAGCATCCGGAATGGGTTGGGAAATCTGCAGGGGAGATGCAGAGTGATGCGGAATCCGGAGCACGTGCATTTTATCAATCATTTTTGAAGTGGGTAAGAAAACAGCCCAAGGAAGAATGGAAAAGGTTGAGGGGAAACATATTTCCGACTAAATACCAAAGCTTGAAAACCATTGGTGATTGGAAGGCAGAAAGGGATAAGCATCCGGAATGGGTGGGAAAGGGATGTTTGGAATTACAGAACTTGGGTGGAAAAGCCCATAGTTTCCGGGTGAGATTTTACGAATGGGTGAGAAAGCAGCCTGAAGCTGAGAGGAAGAAGCTGAGGAGGGGGATGTTTCCGAGGAAATCCAGCTCAACCAAATATTCGGAACTGAAAACCTTTGAGGATTGGAAAGCCGAAAGAGACAGGCATCCGGAATGGGTTGGGAAAACAGTTGGGGAAATGCAGAACTTGGGTGGAAAAGCCCATAGTTTCCTAGTTATGTCTTATCGCTGGGTCAATAAACAGCCTGAAGCTGACAGGAAAAAACTGAGAAGGGAGATGTTCCCGGTGAAAGAGAACGTAACGAATTTTGTTGAAACTCCATAAAAGCCATTCCGGCTAAAAAGCCGGTTGGACATATGGAGGGACAACATGGAAATAATGAACCAAGAGGAAGCCAAGGC